>Ga0182030_10000033_pt1 | contig 181553 bp, 168 predicted proteins | sample 812S3MmetaG_FD_121299 | JGI IMG/M metagenome (GOLD analysis project Ga0182030, IMG submission 121299) | Permafrost microbial communities from Stordalen Mire, Sweden - 812S3M metaG (Illumina Assembly) | ecosystem: Environmental > Terrestrial > Soil > Wetlands > Permafrost | place: Sweden...
TGGACCCACTCCACCCGTCGGCGGGCGCAGGTTCGCCGGCTGGCGTCCTGCAGGAGTAGACGTGGTAGCTGCCCGCGCTGGCGGACTGCGCGGCGGTGCCGACGAGCATGCCCGCGGTGAGCGCGCCTATGAGGATCCTCGACAGCATTCCCTTGCTCATGTGTGTTCGCCCCTGTGGTGTCCGTGGCCGGTGCGGCCGTCGCTGGGATTGAAGGATCGGAGGCGCACGCAGACTGCATGTCAGTGCTCAGCCGCACAAACGCTGCGGTAGGCGCCCGTGTGCTTAACCGACGGGCCGCAGCAGTGCGGACGCCCGCGCAGCTCAGACGGCGAAGCTGATCGGCAGCTCTTCGAGCCCGTAGATCCCCGAGATGGTCCCGAAGCCGGGCTCGCCGTCGAGCGTGAGCTCGTGCAGGTGCGACGCCATGAAGGCCAGGCCCTCCTGCAGCTCCACCCTGGCGAGGTTGGCTCCCAGGCAGTAGTGCACGCCCGCGCCGAACGTCAGCGTGCGCCCGCGGCCGCGGGGTGCGGTGATGTCGAAGGCGTCCGGGCCGCCCTCCCCGCGCTCGTCCGCGTCGAGATCGCGGTTGCCGGTGAACGCGCACACCAGGACGATCGTGCCCTCGGGGAACACGACGTCGCGGTGGACCACCTCCTCGGTGAGGATGCGCGCGGTGAAGGGGGTGATCGGCTCGAAGCGCAGCGCCTCCTCAACAGCGCCCTCCACGAGCGCGGGGTCGGCCGCGAGCAGGCGCCACTGCTCGGGGTGTTCGGCGAGCAGCCGGATCGTGTGCGCGAGCTGGCTCTGCGTCGTGTCCACGCCGCCCGCCAGCACGTTGAAGACGAGGTTGATGCACTCCACGTCGGACAGGCGCGCGGACGCGTGCTCCGGGTCGGAGGCCTCGATCAGCTTGGAGATGAGGTCATCGCGCGGATCGCTGCGGCGGGATTTGACCAGCTCGTCCGCGTAGGCGTAGAACTCCCCCACCGCGGCTTCGATCCCCTCCCGCTCGGTGGCCATGCTGACGGCGTCGAACTGTCGCTGAATCCAGTCCGACCAGTGATGCAGCCTGGGCGCGTCGCTGAGCGGCGCACCCATCACCGACGCGATCACCTGCGAGGGGTAGGGCTTGGCGAACGCCTCCACGAACTCGCAGCTCACGCGCCCGCTCTCGCCGCCCTCGCGCTGCGCCCCCGCGGCCAGCGCCTGCTCGAACAGCTCCTGCAGGAACGCGCGCATCGCGGGGCGGTAGCGCTCAACCGCCCGCGGGGAGAGCGCAGGGTTGACCAGGCTGCGCAGGCGGGAGTGATCGGCGCCGTTGACGTGCAGGATGTTCCCGCGCATCTCCTCGTAGAGCGGACCCTCCGTGACGCCGAAGATCTCCGCGATCTTCATCCCCGGGAAGGTCGCCGAACGGGTGCGCAGGAAGAACTCCGCCGACTGGCGGTCCAGCACGATGTACCCGAACGGCCCCTCCGCGAGCCATCCCCGCTCCCGCAGCTCGGCCATCTCGCGGTGGAAGCGCTCGCCCCTGATCCCGGTGTCCGTGTAGTCGAACACCGGAAGCGTCAGATCGGTTACGAGCGCCATCGCGGCGGCCGGCTGGAGCGTGCGGCTATTTCTTCTTGGGGCTCACGGCCTGCTTCAGGCCGGCGCCGGCGGAGAACTTGGGTGCCTTGGAGGCTTTGATTTTCACGCGCTCGCCGGTCCGCGGGTTCACGCCCTGGCGGGCTGCGCGTTTGACGACGGAGAACTTGCCGAAGCCTGTGATGGCGACCTCGTCGCCTTTTTTGAGCGTCTTGGTCACCGTGTCCAACAGAGACTCGATCGCGCGTGCGGAGTCGGCCTTGGAGAGCCCGCTATCGGAGGCGACGGCCTCGATCAGCTGTGTCTTGTTCATCAGCGCTTCCTTTCAAGTAGTTGTGAGCGGCGCAGGGTACCTTGCCAGCTTCTTGCCGGGGTTGATCAGGCCCTTCGGGTCGAACGCGCGCTTGACCTGCTCGTGCAGATCCAGCGCCGCCGGCGCCCACTGCGACGCCAGGCGGCCCCGCTTGATCCAGCCCACGCCGTGCTCCCCGGCGACCGACCCGCCGAGGGAGACGACCAGCTCGAACAGCTCCTCGCCCGCCTCCTGCGCCGCGTCGAGCTCCGCGCCGCTCGCGGGGTCCACAAGGACGGTCGCGTGCACGTTGCCCTCCCCGCCGTGGCCCCAGGCGCAGCTGGCCAGCCCGTGGCGCCGGGCCACCTGCTCAAAGCGCTCCAGGCCCTCCGCCAGGCGCTCCAGCGGGAACACCACGTCCTCGCTCACCTTCGCTCCTCGCACGCCGGTGACGACACCGTTGATCGCGTCGCGCCAGCGCCACAGCGCCGCGGGATCCAGCGGCTCGTGCACGGCGATCGCGCCGGCGCCCAGCGCCTCCACGAGCGCGTCGCGCTGCGCGCGCGCCTCGGACGCGGACCCGTCCACCTCGGCGACCAGCGCGAAGCCGGCCCCAGCGGGTACCGCCGCCTGCGCTGGCGCGCCGCTCCCCGGCCGCCACCACCTGCCCCCGCAGGGATACGCGGATGCGAGCATCGCCAGCGTCGCACCGTCCAGGAAGTCCAGCGCCGAGGGCCGGCAGCCGGCGCCGAGCACCTCTTCGATCGCCCGGCAGCCCTCCTCGCGCGTGGGCATGAACACCGTCAGCGGGATCGCCGTCTCGGGAGCCGGTATCAGCCGCAGGCGCGCGGCGGTGATGATCCCGAGCGTCCCCTCGGAGCCGATTATCAGGCTGCGCAGGTCATAGCCGGCGACGTCCTTCGCGGCCCAGCCCCCGAGGTCAACGAGCTCGCCCGGCGCCAGCGCGACCTCCAGGCCGCTCACCCAGCTGCCGGTCACGCCGTACTTCAGCGCGTGCGGGCCGCCCGCGTTGGTGGCGATGTTCCCGCCGATCTGGGACTGCTCGGCCGCGCCCGGATCGGGCGCGAACAGCAACCCGTTCTCACGCGCCAGGCGCTGCACATCACGCGTGGGCACGCCGGCCTCGGGAAGGATCCTCCACAGTGCCGGCTCCAGCTCCCTGACGGCGCGCAGGCGCTCCAGCGAACACACCACCCCGCCGTCGATCGCCAGCGCGCCGGCCATCATCCCCGTGCCCCCGCCGCGCGGGATGATGGGCACGTCGTTGGCGTAGCACCAGGCGAGCACCGCCGCCACCTCCGCCGCGCTGCCGGGCAGCACCACCGCATCGGCATGACCCTGCGCCCCCCTGCGCCGCGCAGCGTCGTGGTTGTAGGGAGATCCCTCGGCGGGCTCCAGCACGTGCTCGGCGCCCACCACGCCCGCAAGAGCCCTCCCGAGGCTGCCCTCAGCCATCGGCGGGCGGCCGGCGCGGGGACGGCTGGACGCGCATCATCGGCCGAGGCTAGCGCGGCAGTAGCATTGGGGCGGAGATGGCGATCGACACGAGGCCTTCGGGGGAGGGCGGGCGGGCGGAGACGACCGCCGCGGCGGGCGAGAGCTTCCGCACGCTCTCGGGCGAGCCCATACGCGAGCTCTACACCGAGCAGGACCTCCCCGCCGGCATCGGCGGCGCGACCGGAGACCCGCTCGGGCGGCCCGGCGAGTACCCCTACACGCGGGGCATCCACTCCTCGATGTACCGGGGCCGGCTGTGGACGATGCGCCAGTTCGCGGGCTTCGGCACCAGCGAGGAGACCAACGAGCGCTTCCACTACCTGCTCGCGCACGGCCAGACGGGCCTGTCCACCGCCTTTGACATGCCCTCGCTGATGGGACACGACTCCGACCATGCCCGCTCGCTGGGGGAGGTCGGCCGCGAGGGCGTCGCCGTTGACACGCTCGACGACATGCAGACCCTCTTCTCGGGCATCGACCTGGGCGAGGTGTCCGTGTCGATGACCATCAACGCGCCCGCCGCGATCATGCTCGCCTTCTACGTCGCCGCGGCCGAGTCGGCGCTGGGGAGCGAGCCGGTGCCGCCGGAGCGGCTCTCCGGAACGATCCAGGCTGACATCCTCAAGGAGTACATCGCCCAGAAGGAGTGGTGCTTCCCCATCGACCCCGCCATGCGCCTGTGCGGGGACATGATCGAGTGGTGCACCCGGCGCATGCCCCGCTGGCATCCCATCTCGATCTCCGGCTACCACATCCGCGAGGCCGGCTCCACCGCCCAGCAGGAGCTCGCGTTCACGCTCAAGGACGGGCTGACCTACGTCGAGCAGGCCGTCGCCCGGGGCCTTGACGTCGACGACTTCGCTCCGCGCCTATCGTTCTTCTTCAACGCCCAGATCGACTTCTTCGAGGAGATCGCCAAGTACCGCGCCGCGCGGCGTATCTGGGCGAGGGAGATGCGCGAGACCTTCGGCGCGAAGAGCCCGCGCTCGTGGCAGATGCGCTTCCACAGCCAGACCGCCGGCGTCAGCCTCACGGCCCAGCAGCCGCTGAACAACATCGTGCGAACCGCCATCGAGGCACTCGCCGCGGTGCTCGGCGGCACGCAGTCGCTGCACACCAACTCCTACGACGAGGCGCTCGCGCTGCCCACCGAGGAGGCCGTGACGATCGCGCTTCGCACCCAGCAGATGATCGCCCACGAGACGGGCGTCACCAACACCGTCGACCCCCTCGGCGGCTCCTACTTCATCGAGTCGCTCACCGATGAGATGGAACGGCGCGCATATGAGTACTTCGCCAAGATCGACGAGCTGGGCGGGATGGTGGAGGCGGTCAAGCTCAACTATCCCCAGCGCGATCGCCGACGCCGCTTTCGAGCTCCAGCAGGAGATCGACGCCGGCGAGCGCATCGTCGTGGGGGTCAACAGCTTCCTCGCCGAGGACGAGCAGCCGATTCCCACGCTGCGCGTGGACCCGGAGCTCGAGCGCAAGCAGATCGGCAGGCTGCAGGCGGCGCGCGCCGCGCGCGACGGCGCCGAGGTCGAGCGGGCGCTGGCGCAGCTGCGCCAGGACGCCGCACACGAGGAGCGCAACCTGATGGAGCCCCTCCTCTGCTGTGCCCGCGCACACGCCACGGAGGGCGAGATCATAGAGTCCCTGCAGCAGGTCTTCGGCGACTACGCCGAGACCCCCGTCTTCTAGAGCCCTTTCGGGGCCGCGCAGCCCGAAAAGGCGCTGCAAGGCCCGTTTTTCGCAACTTCTTAGGCCCGCGTCGTTTAGTCCCAATAGGATCCGCAAGCCTCCACAGCAACGAGAGAAGACCATCAGCCCCCGTCCCAAGCAGCCGCAATCAGGCAGTCGCAGCGCTCCTCCCAAGCGCACGCCCGAGCGCCGCTCCCGCAAAAGCCGCCCGCCGGTTCACCTGAAGAGAAGCGTCCTCGTGGTGGTCATCGCTGCCGCCGTTACGCTGGGCATCCTCAGGGGCTCGATCGACACCGACGGGTCCGCCTCCGCCACCGCCTACAGCACCCAGGCCGTGCCCGTGGGCTGCCAACCGGCCAAACTGAACGTCTCGGACATCCTGCCCGGCACCAGCGTTGCCGTCTCACCGCTGCCGGGCACCGTCACCGCCTCGCCCTACACGCAGATCAGCCTGCTCGGTGAGCCGATGGGCGACCTGCACGGCATCCGCGTTTCGGGATCGCAGAGCGGCTCTCACAGCGGGCGCCTGCGCGCATACTCCCAGGGCGACGGGGCGAGCTTCGTGCCCTCCAAGCCGTTCCGCGAGGGCGAGACCGTGAGCGTCATCGGCAAGGTGGGCGCCGGCAAGAGCGCGAGGGCCTTCAGCTACCAGTTCATGGTCGCCCGCGAGGACCTGCTGCCCTACGTCAAGGCCGACCATCCCGTGCGCGACCCGCAGGAGAAGGAGCACTTCCACAGCGCGCCCTCGCTCGAATCGCCGGTCCCCGTCGTCACCGTCCACTCCCCCCAGAGCGCCCCCGGCGACCTGTTCGTCGCCCCCTACAACGGCCCAGGGGCCAGCGGCCCGATGATCTTCGAAGAACAGGGCAACGTCGTCTGGTTCGATCCGGAGCCGGCCGGCACCGAAGCCACGAACCTGCAGGTGCAGCAGCTCTTCGGCAAGCCCGTGCTCACGTGGTGGCAGGGATACATTCCCCCGCAGGGCTTTGGCGAGGGCGAAGAGGTGATCGCCAACAGCGCCTACAAGGTCATCGACCGCGTGAACGCCGGCAACGGCTTCAAGGCCGACCTGCACGACTTCCACCTCACCGCCAACGCGACCGCCGTGCTGACGGTGTTCGACCCGGTCGACTGCGACCTCTCACCGCTGGGCGGCCGCCATGTGACGGCGGTGACGAACACGATGTTCCAGGAAATCGACCTGCGGACCGGCCTGGTCCGGCGTGAATGGTCGGCGCTGGACCACGTCTCGCTGACGGACTCCTACATGGACGCGGCAAGCGCCAGCCTGGAATGGCCGCTCGACTACTTTCACCTGAACTCCGTGGACCAGACCGCGTCGGGAACGACGCTCATCTCATCGCGCAACACATCCGCGTTGTATGAACTGAACACGCTCACCGGACAGGTGATCTCGCAGTTCGGCGGCAAGCAGTCCAGTGTCACGCTCTCACCCGGCGCGGCCACCGCCTACCAGCACGACGCCACGGTGCAGTCCAACGGCACGATCACCGTGTTCGACAACGGCGCCTCCCCGAAGGTGCACAACGAGTCGCGTGCGCTCGTGCTCACCGTAAACCCGGTCGCGCACACCGAGACCGTGCTCTCGGAATTCACCCACACCGACCCGCCGCTGCTCGCCGAAAGCCAGGGCAGCGTCGAGCAGCTGGGCGACGGCAACCTGCTCGTCGGCTGGGGAGCGCAGCCCTACTTCTCCGAATACAGCATCACCGGCAGCCTGCTCTTCGATGCGCACCTGCACGGCTCCTACCAGTCCTACCGCACCTACCGCGCGCCGTGGAGCGGAGAACCGACCTATCCGCCGTCGATCGCCGCCGAACCAAAGCACCCCAAGGGCCCGATCACCGTCTATGCCAGCTGGAACGGCGATACCCGCACGGCCGCGTGGGAGGTGCTCGCCGGCTCCTCCGAACACCACCTCGCGCCGGTCGCCAGCGCGCCGCGCACCGGGTTCGAGACGACCATCCCGGTCTCCTCGCCCGAGCGCTACGTGGCAGTCCAGGCGGTCAGCAGCGCGGGGGCGGTCATCGGCACCTCCGCGACGATCGCCGGCTGAAGGGCGCTTCGGCGGCACGCGCCCGCGGCCCAGCGCGCGGGCCGGCGCATGCGATCGGGCGCGTGGGCCTAGGAGTCCGCTGGGCGGACGTCCAGGACGACCTTGCCCGTCGCGCGGCGCTCGTCGATGCACTTCAGCGCCTGCGCGGCGTCCTCGAAGGCGAAGTGCGGGCCCACGATCGGCTTGACGTATCCGTCCCTGATCATCTCCTCGATCGCGGCGCCGATCTCCAGGTTGAGCTCGGGCTTGCCCATCACGTAGGCGCCCCAGCCCGCACCCACGACCGAGATGTTGCGCAGCAGCAGGCGGTTGACCTTCACCTCCGGGATGGCGCCGCCGGCGAAGCCCACGACCAGCATCCTGCCGTCCTCACGCAGGCAGCGCAGGCTGTCCAGGAAGCGATCGCCCCCGACGGGGTCCAGCACCACGTCCACGCCTCCGCCGGAGAGCTCGGCCACGGCGTCCTTCCAGCCCTCGCCGACCAGCACCACCTCGTCGGCGCCCGCTGCCTGGGCGACGAGCTTCTTCTCCTCGCTGGAGACCACCGCGATGGTCCTCGCGCCGAGCGCCTTCGCGACCTGAATCGAGGCGGTCCCCACGCCCCCGGCGGCGCCGTGCACGAGCACGGTCTCGCCGCTGCGCAGGCCGCCGCGGTGCACCAGCGAGAAGTAGGCGGTGTGATAGTTGAGGATCAGCGCCGCGCCCTGTGCGTAATCCAGCTCGTCCGCCAGGCGGAAGGTGAAGAACTCCGGTGCCACGGCCAGCTCGGCGAAGCCGCCCAGCGCGCAGAACGCCGCGACCCGGTCGCCGGCCTTGACGGCAGCGCCCTCCGGGGCGCTCAGCACGACGCCGCCCACCTCGCTTCCCGGAACGTAGGGCAGCGGCGGTTTGAGCTGGTACTGCCCCCGCGTCTGCAGCAGCTCGGGGAACGACACGCCGGCGCAGTGCACCTCCACGAGCACACCCGCGCCGGGCGTCAACGCATGTGAGGGCTCGGGGTCCGGCAGCTCGACGATCGACAGGGCCTCCTCGGGCCCCGTCTCGGAGATGATCTGGATTGCGCGCATCGATGGATTATGTCCGCGACTCAATCCACATGCAGCACGGCCTTGCCGGCCACGCGGCGATCCAGCAGCGCGGCGATCGCCTCGCTGGCCTCCCGCCAGGACCCCTCGAAGCCGATCGAGCAGTCCAGCAGGCCGGCGCCCACCAGCTCGACCAGCCTGCCAAGGTCGCGCGAGGTCGAGCGCTCGTGCGCCAGCTCGTCGAACAGGTACAGCCAGTAGAGCCGCGCCCCGGGGGCGCGCCCGAAGAACGCGCGCGTCGGGAACTCGACGGCGCTCGTGTCGCTGGAGGCGAAGGACACGACGGTCCCGCCCGGCGCGATGCGCTGCAACGCCAGCCCCAGCGTCGCCCCGCCGACGCCCTCCACGATGCCGGCGAAGCCGGGCCCGCTGTCGCGCAGCTCGTGCAGCACCTCCTGCGCACCGAGCTCGGCCAGCCCGGCCGCGCGCGCCGGGCTGGCCGACAGGGCGCTGACGCGCGCGCCGGCCAGCCGCGCGAGCTGAACGGCGAAACGGCCGACGCCGCCGCTGGCGCCGGTGACGAGCACGTCGCGGGCGAGCACCTGTCCGATGATGTCCAGCGCCTTCAGCGCGGTCAGCCCCGCCACCGGCAGGCTGGCCGCCTGCGCGTCGGAGACCTCCGGTGTCAGCACCGCGAGTGACTGGGCGTCCACGGCCGCCAGCTCCGCCCATGCGCCGCGCCCCGTGAGGCCGACCACGCGCTCCCCCGCAGCGGGGCCGGCGCCGTTGCCTGCGGCGCTCGCCACCACTCCGGCCAGATCCCAGCCGGTGATGTCGCCGTCTCCCATATCGGCCAGGCGACGCGTCTCGCCGCGGTTCAGCGAGATCGCGCTCACGCGCACCAGCGCCTCGTGCGGCAGCGGCTCGGGGTCGGGTACCTCGCGCAGCCGCACGTTGCCGGGCTGCCCCGGCGCGGCGGTCAGCGCCCGCATCAGCTGCTGCTCGACGGCGCCCAGAGGTTGATGTCGCCCTCCTGGGCGTAGCGGTCGATCTCGGCGAGCTCCTCGCGGTCGAAGTCCAGACGCTGCAGGGCTGCGACGTTCTGCTCGAGCTGCCCCACGCTGCTGGCGCCCAGCAGCGCCGAGGTGACCCGCGGGTCGCGCAGCACCCATGCGATCGCCATCTGGGCGAGGCTCTGCCCGCGCCGAGCCGCGATCTCGTTCAGCGCCCGCACCCGCGCGAGGTTCTCCTCGGTGATCAGGTCCTTGGAGAAGTAGTTGCCCCGCGCCACCCGCGAGTCCTGCTGCACGCCGCGCAGGTAGCGGTCGCTCAGCAGTCCCTGCGCCAGCGGCGAGAAGACGATCGCCCCGACGCCCTCGCGCTCCAGGACGTCCAGGAGCTCCTGCTCGATCCAGCGGTTCATCAGCGAGTAGGAGGGCTGGTGGATCAGCAGCGGCGTCCCCAGCCGGCGCAGGATCGAGATGGCCTCCTCGGTGCGCGCGGGCCCGTAGGAGGAGATGCCCACGTAGCGCGCCAGCCCCATTCGCACGGCGCTGTCCAGCGCCCCCATCGTCTCCTCCAGAGGCGTGTCGGGGTCAAAGCGGTGGGAGTAGAAGATGTCCACGTGGTCCAGGCCCATCCTGCTCAGGCTCTGCTGCAGGCTCGCCAGCAGGTACTTGCGCGAGCCCCACTCGCCGTAGGGGCCCGGCCACATGTCATAGCCCGCCTTTGTGGAGATGACGAGCTCGTCGCGGTAGGGCCTGAAGTCCTCGGCGAAGATGCGACCGAAGTTGGACTCGGCGCTGCCGTAGGGGGGCCCGTAGTTGTTGGCCAGGTCGAAGTGGGTTATCCCAAGGTCGAAGGCCCGTCGCAGCATCGCGCGGCTGTCGGTGAGCGGCCGGTCATCGCCGAAGTTCTGCCACAGCCCGAGCGAGATCGCAGGCAGCAGCAGGCCGCTGCGAGCGCATCTGCGGTAGGGCATCTCCCCGTAACGGCCCTCCTCGGCAACGTAGTGACTGGGACCTAGCTGCGGGTTGTAGGGCACAGGCTGATCCTAGAAGCCACTCGAGCCGCCGTCGCTGTGCTCAGGCCGAGCCGCTCTCGCCCACGGGCGAGGCCGCGTCGTCATAGCGCGCCACCGTGAAGCTGATCAGCACCGGCACATGCACCGCGAAGACCACCAGGCAGAGGGTGAGCACCACCAGCGGGCCGCCGCTGGTGTGGTTGCGCAGGAACACGTACTCGATCATGCCCGCGATCAGCGTGTAGGCGAGCAGCGCCCACTTGCCGACCTGCAGGAAGCGCTGCCAGGCGAACCCCTTGGCCCGGTAGAGCGCGATCAGGTTGCCGCTCAGCAGAACCGCCGAGGCCGCGAGCAGCCCGACGGCGGGACCGAGTGAGACGTGCTGGGGCAGATGGGCGGAGAGGTAGATCACGGCCACAACTATCAGCGCCAGGGAGAGCATCCCGACCTGTGTGACGGGCGGCAGGCGGCGCTCGCTCATCCCGAGGCCAGCTTGGTCATGATCACGAGCGTCGCCACCTGCATCAGGCCGGTCGCGCCCGCCGTGTAGATGAAGCGCTTCATCAGCCGCTCGATCACCTCGGGATTCGGCCGCGGCTTCTTCAGCTCGGTCAGCACGGCGATGTTCGCCGGCTCGAGCAGGCCGAGGGCGATAACCGCCATCACCCCGACGACGATGAAGCTCGCAACCACCCATCCGTGCAGCGCGTAGCTCGTCTGATTGGTGCCGAGCTTCGTCGAGAGCTGCCACCCGGCCGCCAGCGTCACCGTGACGGCCGTCGGCATGATCAGAACCATCTTCGGCATCAGGCGCGTCGTGAACTCCACGCGCGCGGGGATCGACAGTTTCCCGATGATCGGCCCCAGCACGAAGCCGAGGAACAGGTCGATCACCGTCCACGCGGCGCCCCCGACGACGTGGAAGAACTCCAGCGGCCACAGTTTGTCCGAGGCGATCGCCGCTATCAGCAGCGCGATGATCACCGCGACGATCGGCAGCCCCGCCCGCGGCACCACCTGGAATTCGGGGCGCTCCATCGCGGGTGCCCCGGCGGGCGCCTGCGGCGCCAGCGGCTGGGCGAGCGTCACGTCGGACATCGGCTGAAATCTAACGCGTGGGCGGACGCAATGCCAGGCCCGCGAAACGCTCCTCGCGGGCGTCGGAGAGCGCCCACGCCGCACCCGCCCACACCGCCGAGACGAGCAGCACCGACGGCCACGCGCCGATCACCAGGCCGAGGCCATGCGAGGCCACGAACGCACCGAAGCCGACGCCCGCCAGCTGCAGCGCCGTGCGCCGCCCGCTGCGGCTGCGCCACGCGCTCACGCACCACAATCCGCCCGCAACCAGCACAACCCCGCCGAGCGATCTGGAGCCCGTGCCGGCGGCGACCGCGTAGCCGGCGATCATGGTTCCCGCTGCCACGGGAGCGGTGGGCACGGCTGCCATCGCAGGAGACTAGCGCGCGTATTGCCGCGAGGCGGCGGCGGATTAGTACGGATGCCCGTGCCCGACACGCCCGCCTAGGGTCACCGGTATGACCAACGCAAACGCAGGAGTCCGGCGATGAGTCCGGTTACGACGTCCCTGGCGGCCATCTTCAACCTCAACCATTCGGCGCATGTCGTCGAATGGCACTTCATCCAGCTGTCGGTCGCGAACCTCGTCGTCATCGCGCTGATGTTCGTCGTCTTCTTCGCGGCACTGCTGCTCCCGTTCCCGGGCGCACAGAACCGGCGCAAGGGACGGTCCTGATGAGCGCCACCGAGACCCCTCCGCAAAGTTCCTGGACGGTCAAACTCCGCGAAAGAGCCGTCGAGGCGCTGCCACCGGAGAAGCTTCTGCCGGATGGCCAGCCCACCTATGTGGCCTCCTGGATCTACATCTTCGGGGTCGCCAGCATCGCCGCCCTGGTGTGCCTGATCGCCTCCGGCTCGATCCTCGCGTTGAAGGGCCCCGCCTGGTGGCACTACACGAGCGTGGGGCACTTCTTCAACAGCATCCACCTGTGGTCGGTTGAGATCTTCTTCTTCGTGATGGTCGTGCACCTGTGGGGCAAGTACTGGATGGCAGCCTGGCGGGGAGGGCGGACACGGGTCTGGATCACAGGCGCGGTGACGTTCCTGGTGGCGGTCCCATGTGCGCTGACGGGCTACGTCTCCCAGCAGAACTTCGACGCCCAGTGGATCTCCACCCAGGCCAAGGACGGGCTCAACTCGGTCGGCGTCGGCGCCTTCTTCAACGTGACCAACTTCGGACAGATGTACAGCTACCACGTGCTCCTGCTCCCATTGGCCGTCGTGGCACTGGTCGCCTCTCACGTACTGCTCGTGCGGCGGCACGGGGTGGTGCCGCCGATCGACCTCAAGAGCCGGATCACCCCCGCCCCGGCCGCCGCGGCGGCGGGGGCGGCCGGCCGCCAAGGGGCTCCCGCCGATACCCAGCCGGCGAGCGGAGCGCGGTCATGAGCGCGCTCGGGAAACTGTGGTCAAAGGACGAGACCAAGCCCTGGAAGGGCGGCTACCAGCACTACGACCTGGTCAAAGAGGCCAGCATCGCGGTCGGCGTCGTCGCCCTGCTGGCGCTGCTCTTGACGGTCCTCTTCTCCTCGCCCGATGAGAAGCCCAGCACCATCGCCCAGTGGTCCCGCGATACCCCTATCAACTTCGTCGCCACCGCCACCGATGAGCTCGACGGCACGAGCCCGACCGCGGAATACGGGCCGCCGTACAACCACAACTCGGGCAGCGTCCAACACGTACTGTTCCTGCATCCCCAGCGCTGGCTGGGCGTGAGCCACCCGATCAACACCTCCCGGGACTACGTCATCGGACCGCTGGAAACGATCCCCAACGACCCCGAACTCAAGAGCGCACTGGCGCAGTACAAGGCGGCGCCGGAAAAGCAGCAGAAGGAATGGGCCGAAGCCTATGGCAAGCCGCTGGGGGAATACGAAACGGCCGTGGAAGAAAAGAAGACACCCAATGAAAAGGCCGTCTCCGTCAATCCCTCCACGGGTGCCGTCACCGTGCAGGCCAGCGGCGCGGGGCCCGTCCCGGTGATGATCGGGAGCCTGCTCGCGCTGGCCAGGAGCGGTGGGGTGGACGGCAGCCTGCTGACGAGCAACCAGTTCTTCCAGACCGACTACACCAAGCCGCTGCTGTTCATGGCCGACGGAAGCGTTCTGGCCGAACGCGCCGAAGCACAGCATCTGCTCGGCGAGCAGTGGGGAATGATGAACGAGACCGGCAGCTACCCGGGCCAGGTCTGGCTGTGGCTGTACACGCTCTGGTACCAGGTCGAACCGTTCAAGTCCTCCCCCAACGCCGACCTGTGGGTGATGCTGATCATGGGCCTCCTGAGCACGGCCTTCATCTGCATCCCGTTCATCCCAGGCATCCGTGACCTGCCGCGCAAGATCCCGATCCACCGGCTCATCTGGCGCGAGCACTACGCAGCCGGCGCCGCGCCCCCCGCGCAGGACTGACGGGGCGCCCGCGGCAGGGTCCGGGCCCCCCTGCCGCCGGCACAGGCCGGCGGCGCCCGCCACCGCGCCTAGCTGCTGGCGATCAGCCCGCGCTCGAGCGCATAGCCCACGAGCTCCGCGCGCGTGCTCAGGCGGAGCTTCTGCTGGATGTGGGAGCGGTGGGTCTCCACGGTGCGCACCGACAGGTAGAGCTGCTCGGCTATCTCCGCGTTGGTGTGGCCCAGCGCGATCAGGCGCAGCACGTCCACCTCACGTTCGGAGAGGTCGTCGGGCGGGCCCGGCGGCGGCTCGGAGGCGATGCGTGCGCCCAGCCTTGGGTTGAGGAAGCTTTCGCCGTTGGCGGCGCGGCGCACGGCCTCCACCAGCTCGTCGTCGGCGGCCTCCTTGAGCACGTAGCCCAGCGCGCCGGCCCCCAGCGCCTCGCGGGCGAACGCCGGCTCCTGCTGCATCGTCAGCACCACGATCTGCGTGTCCGGAGCCTCCGCGCGCAGCACCGGGATCGCTTCCAGCGTCGAGCCGCCCGGCATGTTCAGGTCCAGTACGAGCACGCGCGGGTGATGGCCGCGCACGTAGCGCCGCGCGCTCTCCACGTCGCTGGCCTCGGCCACGACCTCGAAGTCGCCCTCGCTCTCCAGCACCATCCTCAGGCCGCTGCGCACAACCTGGTGGTCGTCGGCGAGCACGATGCGGATCCGCTCCTCCGGCGCCTGCTCTGCCCCGGCAGGCGTCTCCTCGAGATCGGTCATGACATGAAGTTACAACGTCGGCGGGCGAAGCGGGAAAGATGCGTAGCGCGAGCGCGGACACAGGCGTCGCGAGCCTCACCCCGGAATGCCTCCGGATGCCTCGCGAGCGCCGATGCGGGCCCGCAGCCCGCTGCGCGGACGGGCCCTACTCGTCCCCTGCGGGCGCCGCGCCGCGCGGCAGCACCAGCAGCGAGCAGCGCGCGTGGCGCTGCAGAAAGTCCGAGGTGCTGCCCGAGACGAGCCTGCGCACCGGGCCGTAGCTACGCGAGCCCACCACCAGCAGGTCCAGCCCGTCGCCGAACGCCGCGAGCTCCTCGCCCGCCAGGCCGTAGACGGCGCGGCCCTTCACACCCGGGAGCGCGCCCATGCGCGCGTTGCCCTCGGCGACCATCACGTCCATCGTTTCGCCGAACGCCGGCGGTACAAGCCCCGTGAAGGCGTAGGTCGGTATCGAGACCACTTCCAGGGCATCGACCTCCGCGCCACTGCTGCCGCCGAGCTCCCTTGCGAGCTCCAGCGCTGCGCGACTCTCGGGCGACTCGTTGTAGGCCACCCCGATCTTCTTCAGGGGCCCGGCCTGCTCCTGGTAGCCGCGGTCGGCGATCGCCACGGCACATGGGGCGCCGTTGAGCGAGGCGCGCGTGTCGTCGCCGATCATCGCCCGCCCCAGCAGCCCGCGGCTGGTGGAGCCCACCACGAGCAGGTCGGCGCCCTGCGCCTCGGCCTGCTGGTGCAGGCCCGCGCCGGGCGTGCTCGCAACGAGGCTCACCGTCTCGGCCTGCAGGCCGGAGCGCTCCAGTTCGTCGGCGAGCAGCTTCTCGGAGAACTCGGCCTCCTCTCCCAGCAGCACCGGGGTTGCGGCCTGCAGGGGGTGCGCGGCCCCGCCCCGCACGTGCGCGAGGGTCAGCTTCGCTCCGGGCGCGGCCAGCTGCTCGGCCAGCGCGATCGCGTCCCGCCCGTTGGTCCTGCCATCGACTCCCACCAGCACGTTCGTGAACATTTCGTCTCCTTGGTCGCCCGACCATGCTAGGCGCACCCCGTCGGGGGTAACCTCCGGGCTAGCCACCCCGCGTTCTGCGGATTTATACGCGGGGAGGGGCAAGGGCCGTCCTGCGCCCAGCCCGCACGCTCATGCGCCGGCACCATCCGATGGCACCGCCCGCCTCCCAAACCAGCCAGCACGCAGCCCCCGCCGGGGGCCAGGCCCCGCGCCGGCCGCTCGGCGCGCAGGAGCTTGAGCGCATCGACCGCTACTGGCGGGCGGCCAACTACCTGTCGGTCGGGCAGATCTATCTGCTCGATAACCCCCTGCTGCGCGAGCCGCTCGTGCTGGAGCACACCAAGCCGCGTCTGCTCGGGCACTGGGGCACCACGCCGGGGCTGAACTTCGTCTACGTGCACATGAACAGGCTCATCCGCGAGCACGACCTCGACGCGATCTTCGTCACCGGCCCGGGGCACGGCGGCCCGGGGATCGTCGCCAACGTCTACCTGGAGGGCACCTACACGGAGGTCTACACGCGCATCGGGCACGACGAGGAGGGCCTGCGCAGGCTGTTCCGCCAGTTCTCCTTCCCGGGCGGCATACCCAGCCACGTCGCGCCCGAGACGCCAGGGTCGATCCACGAGGGGGGCGAGCTCGGCTACTCGCTGCTGCATGCCTACGGCGCCGCGCTGGACAACCCCGGCCTGCTCGTGTGCTGCGTCATCGGCGACGGGGAGGCCGAAACGGGCGCGCTTGCCGCCAGCTGGCACTCGAACAAGTTCCTGGACCCCGTTCATGACGGCGCGGTCCTCCCAATCCTTCATCTCAACGGCTACAAGATCGCCAGCCCCACCGTGCTCGCGCGCATCCCCGCGCACGAGCTGCGCTGCCTGCTGGAGGGCTACGGCTACGCCCCGCGCTTCGTCGAGGGCTCGGACCCCGCCGAGATGCACCAGCTGATGGCCGCCACGCTAGAGGAGGTCGCCGCGGAGATCGCCGAGATCCAGCGGCGCGCGCGCAGCGGCGAGGTGCGCGAGCGCCCGCGCTGGCCGATGATCGTGCTGCGCAGCCCAAAGGGCTGGACGGGCCCCGTGACGGTGGACGGCAAGCCCGCGGAGGGCTCCTTCCGCTCCCACCAGGTCCCGCTCGCCGACCTTGCCGCCAAGCCCGAGCACCTCGCCCAGCTGGAGGACTGGATGCGCTCCTACCGGCCCGAGGAGCTCTTCGACGAGGGCGGCGCGCTGATGGCCGAGCTCGCCGCGCTGGCGCCGCAGGGCGAGCGGCGCATGGGCGCCAACCCCCACGCCAACGGCGGCCTGCTGCTGCGCGACCTGGAGATGCCCGACTTCCGCGACTACGCCGTGGAGGTCCCCGCCCCGGGGTCGGGCACGACCGAGGCGACCCGTGTGCTCGGAGGCTTCCTCGCCGAGGTGATGGCGCGCAACCTGGACCGCTTCCGCCTGATGGGCCCCGACGAGACGCAGTCCAACCGGCTGGGCGCGGTGTTCCAGGCCACCGAGCGCACCTGGGAGAGCGAGATCCTGCCCACCGACGAGCACCTCGCGCCCGACGGCCGCGTGATGGAGGCGCTCTCCGAGCACCTGTGCCAGGGCTGGCTGGAGGGCTATCTGCTCACCGGGCGCCACGGGCTGTTCAACTGCTATGAGGCGTTCATCCACATCATCGACTCGATGTTCAACCAGCACGCCAAGTGGCTGAAGGTCACCGGCGAGATCCCCTGGCGGCGCCCGATCGCATCGCTCAACTACCTGCTCTCCTCCCACGTCTGGCGCCAGGACCACAACGGCTTCTCCCATCAGGACCCTGGCTTCATCGACCATGTCGTCAACAAGAAGGCGGAGATCGTCCGCGTCTACCTGCCGCCCGACGCCAACTGCCTGCTGTCGGTCGCCGACCACTGCCTGCGCAGCCGCGACTACGTCAACGTGATCGTTGCCGGCAAGCAGCCCGCGCTGGACTACCTGGGCATGGAGGAGGCGATCGACCACTGCACGCGCGGCCTGGGCGTGTGGGACTGGGCCAGCAGCGACGAGGGCGCCGAGCCCGACGTGGTGCTTGCCTGCGCCGGGGACGTGCCCACGCTGGAGACGATCGCCGCCGCGGCGATCCTGCGCCGGGAGCTGCCGGAACTGAGGGTGAGGGTGCTCAACGTCGTGGACCTCATGCGCCTGCAGCCCAAGGACGAGCATCCGCACGGGCTCTCCGACCGCGAGTTCGACGCGCTCTTCACCTCGGCGCGCCCGGTGATCTTCGCCTACCACGGCTACCCGTGGCTGATCCACCGGCTCACCTATCGCCGCACCAACCACAGCAACCTGCACGTGCGCGGCTACAAGGAGGAGGGCACCACCACCACGCCCTTCGACATGGTCATGCTCAACGACCTCGACCGCTTCCACCTGGTCATGGACGTCATCGACCGCGTGCCCGGCCTGGCCGAGCGCTGCGCGCACCTGCGCCAGCACATGGTCGACGAGCGCCTGCGCCACCGCGCATACACGCGCCGGTACGGAGACGACCCGCCCGAGCTCACCGGCTGGACCTGGCCCGCGGCCAGCGCCGGATAGCGCCGGTGCGGCTGCTGGTCGTAAACGCCGGCTCCAGCAGCCTGAAGCTGGCGCTGCTTGACGAGCACGACCGCACGCTCGCCTCCCGCGAGCTGGACACGCCCGGCTCGCGCCTTGATGCCGGGGAGCTTCAGCGGGCGCTCGCCGGCGATCTCGCTGGCGCCGACGCGGTGGGCCACCGCGTGGTCCACGGGGGCGAGCGTTTCCGCGCCGCCGTGCGCGTGGATGAGCACGTGCGCGCGGCGCTCACAGAGCTCGTGGACCTCGCGCCGCTGCACCAGCCGAAGTCGCTCGCCGCGCTTGACGCCACCACGCGCGCCCTGCCTGGCGTGCCCGCCGTGGCGTGCTTCGACACCGCGTTCCACGCCACGTTGTCGCCCGCAGCATCCACCTACGCGCTGCCCGCGCAGTGGCGCGAGCGCTGGGGGCTGCGCCGCTTCGGCTTCCACGGCCTCTCCCACGGCTGGGTCGCAAGGCGCGCCCCGCTGCTGCTCGGCCAGGATGGCGCCGCGCTGCGCATCGTCAGCTGCCATCTCGGCGCGGGCGCGTCGCTGTGCGCCATCTCCGCAGGCCAGTCGCGGGAGACGACGATGGGCTTCACCCCCGTTGAGGGCGTCGTCATGGCCACGCGCTCGGGCAGCGTGGACCCCGGGCTGCTCATGTGGCTGCTCACCCGTCCGGGCACCGGCGAGCACGCGCCCCCCTCGGCCGAGGAGCTCAGCCAGGCGCTGGAGCACCGCTCGGGACTGCTCGGGCTCACCGGCAGCGCCGACATGCGCGAGGTCCTCTCCGCGGCGCGGCGCGGGGACCCCGACGCGAGCCTCGGCATCGACGTCTACATCCACCGCCTACAGGCCGCCATCGCCGCGATGGCCGCCGCCCTGCACGGGCTCGACGTGCTCGTCTTCACCGGCGGAGTGGGCCAGCGCAGCAGCGAGGTGCGCGAGCGCGCCGCCGCGGGCCTGGGGTTCCTCGGGGTCGAGCTCGACGCGCAGCGCAACGCGCAGGCCGGCGAGGGCGCCGACACGGCGATCGGCGCGCAGGGCGCACCTGTGCACACGCTCGTGCTCGCGGCAAGGGAGGATCTCGAGATCGCCCGCCAGACGCGCCGGGTGCTGGAGCAGGGGGATTAGCCGCCTCTGAGCGCCCGCCGCGCGACCGCACCGCCATGCCCGTCGTAGCATGGGGGCCGTGCCGGAGGAACCAGCAGCGCAGACCCGCAGCCCGGGCCGCCATCGCGACACCCATCCGCCGATGCCAAAGGACAAGCGCGGCTGGCACGTCGCCCCCGCCCCCGACGGGCGCGGAATGCCCGAACAGGCCCCCACCGGGCCGCCCGCGCACCGGCGCAGGAGCTTCTGGTGGTTCGTCGTCGCGCTCATCGCGCTCAACTGGCTCTCGCTGCTGTTCTTCCAGCCCTCCACCGAAGAAACGCGGATCACCGTGCCCTTCAGCCCCTACTTCCTGCAGCGGGTCAGGGAGGGCGAGGTCTTCTCGATCTCCTCCAAGGGCGACACGATCGAAGGCAAGTTCAAGTCCAAGCAGCGCTATCCCGCCGACGACTCCAAGGCGACCAGGACGAAACTGTTCAGCACACAGGTGCCCACGTTCTGGAACGGCGGCCAGCTCTCGGCGGAACTGCGCGAAAAGGGCGTGCAGATCAACGCCAAGTCCACCAGCACGAGCGAGTCGCTGCTGGCGGAGCTGCTGCTCGGGTTCGGCCCCACGCTGCTGATCGTCGGGCTGTTCGTGCTGATCGCCAAACGCGCCGCCAAAGCCGGGGGCGGGATGGGCGCGCTCGGCAACTTCGGCAAATCCCAGGCACGGCGCGTGGACCCGGAGAAGATCCGCGTCACATTCGCGGACGTCGCCGGCATCGACGAGGCCAAGGCGGAGCTCACGGAGATCGTCGACTTCCTGAAGAACCCCGAGCGCTACGGGCGCCTGGGCGGGCGCATGCCCCACGGCGTCCTGCTCTCCGGCGCGCCCGGCACCGGCAAGACGCTGCTCGCCCGCGCGGTCGCCGGCGAGGCACACGCGGCGTTCTTCTCGATCTCCGCCTCGGAGTTCATCGAGGCCATCGTCGGCGTGGGCGCCTCGCGCGTGAGGGACCTGTTCGCCAAGGCCAAGGAGGCCGCGCCGTCGATCATCTTCATCGACGAGCTCGACGCCATCGGGCGCTCGCGCCAGGGCTCGGTGTCGGTCACCGGCGCAAACGACGAGCGCGAGCAGACGCTCGACCAGATCCTCACGGAGATCGACGGGTTCGAATCCGCCGAGGCCGTCGTCGTGCTCGCCGCCACCAACCGCCCAGACGTGCTGGACCCGGCGCTGCTGCGCGCGGGACGCTTCGACCGCCGCGTGACCGTGCAGGCACCCGACCGCAACGGGCGCACCGCGATCCTCAAGGTGCACACCCGCTCGATCCCGCTCGACGCCGACGTCGACCTGGAAGCGATCGCGTCGAGCACCCCCGGGATGGTCGGCGCGGACCTGGCGAACCTCGCGAACGAGGCGGCGCTGACCGCCGCGCGGCGCGAACACGAGAAGGTTCAGATGAGCGACTTCACCGACTCGCTGGAGAAGATCATGCTGGGTTCCCCACGCGGCATCCTGCTGAGCCCCGCCGACCGCGAGCGCACCGCCTACCACGAGGCCGGGCACGCGCTCGTTGGCATGCTCACCAAGGGAGCCGACCCGGTGCGCAAGATCTCCATCATCCCGCGCGGCATGGCGCTCGGCGTCACCCTCTCGACCCCCGACAGCGACCGCGTCTCCTACTCCCTTGGCGAGCTGCAGGCGAAGATCGACGTCGCCCTCGGCGGCCGCGTCGCCGAGGAGGTGGTCTTCGGCACGATCACCACCGGCGCGGAGTCCGACATCCAGCAGCTCACCCTGATCGCGCGCCAGATGGTGGGGCGCTGGGGGATGAGCGAGGCCGTCGGGCCGATCGCGGTGCTGCCCGACGAGGGACAGGGCATGTTCCTGCCGGGCGTCAGCGAGACCTCCCAGGACACGCAGAAGCTCGTCGATAAAGAGGTGCACACGATGGTCGAGGCGGCGCACCGCGAGGTCACGCGGCTGCTCGAGGAGCACCGCGACCAGCTCGAGAGCCTTGCCAAGGCGCTGCTCGCCCACGAGACGCTCGACTTCGCCGACGCCTACGCGGCGGCGGGCATCACCGCACCGCAGGAGGAACCGGCTCCCGCGGTCTTCTAGGCCCGGGTGGCGGCGGGCTGCGGCGGGGCCGGCGGCGGCGAGGCCGGGCCGGGCCGGGCGAGGCGCTCGACGCCGACGGTGCACACCGCGAGGCTGACCAGCGCCGAGACGACGATCGCGGTGGCGGTGAGGGTGGAGAGCAGGTGCTCTGAGAGCCCCAGCGAGGCCACCGCGGCGGGGACGCCGAGCTGCGCGGTCGCGGCGAGGGCCCCGGCCACGGGCAGGCGCAGCAGCGCGCCGGCGATCAGGTGGATCGCGACGTTCAGCGCCGACAGCACCGCCACAAGCGCGATCAGCGACGGGTGCGAGAGCACGCCCCCGAGATCCAGGCGCGCGCCGAGCACCACGAAGTAGAGCGGTATGAAGAACCCGTCGGCGATCCCTCGCACCTGCGTGGACAGGCGTTTGGGGCCGCCGACAAGCGCCACCATCACGCCCGCGCCGAACCCCGCGATGAGGATGCTCGTGCCCCCCTTCTGCGCCAGCCACGCCAGCAGGAACAGCACGAGCAGCGACACGCGCAGGTCCAGCGCCCAGCGCCGCTGCTTGGAGAGCCGGCGCACGCGGTGCACCCATGCGCGCCCCGCCAGCAGGCGCGCGCCGCCGAGCAGCGCGAGCACGCCCGCCGCCACCAGCAGCCCGCCCAGCACGGCGTGGGTCGCGCGCCCGGGCTGCAGGACGATGGGGACCGAGAGGATCGTCAGCACGTCGCCGATCGTCACCTGCGCCATCACCGCCATCACGAGCGGCCCGCTCAGGCCCGCCTCCTCGATCGCCGGCAGCAGCACGGCCGCCGAGCCGGACGCGAGCACCACGGCGTACACCGCGGCATGCCCACCGCCCGCCACGCTCGCCGCCAGCAGCCCGCCGGGCACGGCCAGCACGCACACCGCGCCCGCCAGCAGACTGCCCTCCCGCAGCGATTCACCCAGGCGCCGGTCGCGCAGGGGCAGGTGCATGCCCACCGTGAGCATCAGCATCGCGAAGCCGATTTCTCCGAGCGTCGAGATGACCGCGCCCGTTGGCGCGACCGCGCCGAGCAGCTGCGGGCCGACGATGATGCCGGCGAGGATCTCGCCGACGACGATCGGCACGAAGCGGTGACCGAGGATGCCCAGCAGCGGGCCGCCGAGGCCGGCGAGCACGATCACCGCGAACGTCCCGAATCCGATGGGCATCGCGCCCAACCCTAGGGCTCTCAGCCCGTTGCGAGCGCCGCGGCGGCGAGCCGGCGCGGCTCGCCCTCCTGCAGCGATCCTCCGCGCAGGCGCAGCACGCGGTCCATCCCCTCAAGCGTGCTCAGATCGTGGCTGATGACCAGCACCGCGCGCCCGGCGCACATGCCGAGCAGGCCCGCCATCACGCCCGCGGCCAGCTCCGGGTCCAGGTGGGCGGTGGGCTCGTCGAGGATCAGGAAGCGCGCGGGGCTGAGCAGCGCGCGAGCGAGCGCTATGCGCCGCCGCTGGCCCCCGGAGGCCAGCTCGCCGCCCTGCCCGAGCATCGTCTCCAAACCGGCGGGCAGCTCGGCGACCCACTCGGCCAGCCCGACCGCCTCGATCGCCTCGGCGATCTCGCGCTCGCCGGCTTGGCGACTGCCGATCAGCAGGTTCTCGCGGATCGTGGTGTTGAACACGTGGCAGTCCTGTGCGCACAGCGTGACAGCGCCGCGGAGGTCCTGCTGTGAGAGCTCGCGCAGATCGATGCCGTCGAGGGACACGCTGCCGCGCACAGGGTCTGCGAAGCGCACGAGCAGCTCCGCCACGGTGCTCTTGCCGGCTCCGCTGGCGCCCGTCAGGGCGACGTGCTCGCCGGGCGCGATCGCCATGTCGAGCTCGCGCAGCACCCACGGCCCGTCCTGCTCGTAGCGGAAGCTCACGCCCGCCAGGCGCAGCTCGCCGCCCCCGCGTGGGCGGCGCGGCGCGGGCGGGTCGCAGATCGCCGGGGCGCCCTGGCCCAGCCCGGCCAGGCGGCCGGCCGCGGCCGCGCAGGCGTGCAGGCGCCGCGCGGCGGCGGACAGCGGCAGCACGCTCTCATATGCGCCCAGCAGCAGAAACACCAGCGCCGCCAGCAGCACACCGGGCAGCGCTCCCGAGCGCACGGCGGGGATCGCCACGAGCAGCACCACGACGATGCCCGCGCCCGAGAGCACGCCTGCGGCGCTTGCCGCCAGCGAGGAGGCAAGCGCATCGCGGCGCGCGATGCCCGCCAGGCACGCATCGCGCTGGGCCAGCAGCGCCACGCGCTCGCCCGCGCGTCCCGCCAGCGCCAGCTCGCTCGCGCCGTCGATGCTCTCCACCAGCTCGCTGCACAGCGCCGCGCGCGCCGGCGCCTGGCGGCGTGCGGCGCGCGCCGCCACCGCGGAGCTCAGGCAGGGCAGCACGATGATCGCCACGGTCATGCTGGCGAGCACGGCCGCGCCGGCGGCGGGCAGGATCAGCCACGCCGCCAGGCCGGCGCCGCCGAGCACCAGCAGCGAGAGCAGCGCGGGGATCACCACGCGCAGATGCAGGTCCTGCAGCGTGTCGACGTCCGCGACGAAGCGGCTCAGCAGGTCGCCGCTGCGCGCCTGCAGCGCGCGCGGCACCAGCGGCACCAGCCGGCGGTAGAAGCGTGCGCGCATGCGCGCCAGATGCCGCAGGGCGAGGTCGTGCGAGACGAGGCGTTCGGCGTAGCGAAGGACGGCGCGGATGATGCCGAACGCCCGCACGGCGACGATCGCGACCATCAGCGTGAGGATCTCCGGGCGCTGCGCGGCGCGCGAGATCAGATAGCCGGAGGTGGACAGCAGGCCGATCGCGGCCGCCGCGGCGCCCGCCGCCAGCGCCACCGCGAGCGCCAGCCTGCGCCCCTCCCCCCTAGCGGGCCGCGCAGCCGCCAGCAGGCTGCGCGCATCCTCTCGGCTCATGCCGGCACCGCCGCGTCGTGCCGGCGCAGGCGCCCGTCGCGCAGCAGCAGGATCTCATCGGCCAGCTCGCTGATCGCCGGGTGATGGGCGATCAGCAGGGTGGTGCGCCCGCGCATCAGCGAGGCGAGCGCCCCGGCTGCCGCCAGCACGCCCGCTTCGTCCAGGAACGCAGTGGGCTCGTCGAGCACCAGCAGCGGGCGGTCGGCAAGGAACGCGCGCGCCAGCGCGATGCGCTGGGACTGGCCCGCGGAGAGCCGGCGTCCGCCCTCGCCGATGACGGTGTCCAGGCCGTTGGGCAGCGAGCGGATGAAGTCGCCGGCGCCGGCGGCGCCGGCGGCGCGCTGGATCTCCAGGCGCGGCGCCGCGGGCGCATACAGGGCGATGTTCTCGGCGACCGTGCCCGCGAACAGCGTCGGGCGCTGGGGCACCCACGCCAGCCGCGAGCGCCAGCTCTCGGGATCGATCTCGCGCAGGTCCACGCCGCCGCAGGCGATGCGCCCCGCGCAGGGGTCGGCCAGGCGCATCACCAGGCGCGCCAGCGTGCTCTTGCCCGCGCCGCTGGGCCCCACCAGCGCCGTGACCGCGCCGGGCGCGAGCACAACGTCGATGTCCGACACGGCCGGGCCGGGACGGTCGGGGTACTCATAGGCCACCCCCTCCAGGCGCACGGGCATGCGCGAGGGGTCGGGCGCGGGCCGCGGATCGGCGGGGCGCTCGATGCGCGCGGGCTCCTCAAGGGCCGCGAAGATGCGCTCGGAGGCGCTGCTCGCGTCGGCGCTCGCGTGAAACTGCTGGCCCACCTGGCGCAGCGGGCCGTAGAGCTCGGGCGCCAGCAGCAGCACCGTCAGCCCCGCCTGCAGCCCGAGGTCTCCGGAGACCAGCTGCACGCCGATCGTCGCGGCCACCAGCGCGGTGCCGATCATCGCGCACAGCTCCAGCACCAGCGCCGAGAGGAAGGCGATGCGCAGCGTCGCCATGGTCTCGGCTCGATAGGCCTCGCCGACCTGCGCCAGCGTCTGCTCCTGGGCGTGCTCGCGGCGGTAGGCGCGCAGCGTGGCGAGCCCCTGCACGACGTCGAGGAAGTGCGCGCCCAGCAGCGCCAGCGCCCGCCAGCGGCCCTCGGCCTGCGTGCGCGCGCCGCGCCCGATGAGCACCATGAACAGCACCAGCAGCGGGATGGTGAACAGCAGGATGCCGGCGGTGATGGGGTCCAGCGCCAGCACCCAGCCGATCACGGCGAGCGGCACCGTGCAGGCAAGCACCAGCTGCGGCAGATAGCCCGCGAAGTAGGCCTCCAACGCATCCACGCCCTGCACGGCGGTGCTCGCCAGCTCGCCCGTCCGGGATGCACCCGGCCTGCGCTCGGGGGTGCGCAACAGCAGATGGGCCACAAGGCGCCCGCGCAGCTGGGACATCACCGCGATCGCGCCCCGGCGCCCGGAGAGCTCGAAGGCCCCGTCGGCGAGCGCGCGCGCCAACAGCACGGCGGCGAGCGCAGCGATCTCCCCCTGCAGGCGCGCCAGCGACTCGTGGCCCATCGCCGCGCGGTCGATCACGTACGCCAGCAGCGCCGCCTGGGCGACTATGAGGGCGGCGGAGGCGACACCGATGCCCGCCGCAAGTGCCAGATGCAGGCGCGCCGGGGCGCTCTGGCCCACGAGCCTGCGGTCCACCGGCGAGGGCATCGCTCAGGGAGCCGGCGCCGAGGGTCCCGGAGCCGGAGAGGCCCCGCCTGCGGAGGTGCCCGGGCCGGCGTCGGCGGTGCCGTTGCGACCCTTGCCGAGGTGCTCGATGACGGCCAGCGGCGTGGGGTTGCCCTCGAAGTCATCGCGTCCCAGACGGTGACGGAAGACCCAGTAGGTCCAGCCCTGGTAGACGAGCACGAGCGGCACGAAGATCACCGCCACGACGGTCATCACCGTCTGGGTGTAGTGCGTGGAGGAGGCTGCGGTCAGCGACAGGCTGAACGCGTGGTTGGTCGTGGAGCCCAGCGCGGTCGGGTAGAGCTCTACGAACAGGCTTGTGAACAGCAGCGCGATCGCACCCGCGCTCAGGCCGAAGGCCCAGCCCTCGCGCTTGCGCGCAAGCATCAGCGAGACCGCGCCAAGGAGCGCGACGGCGCCGAGGGCGATGATCTGAGCGGAGATCTTCACGCCGCCGCGGTCCTGGTCGACGGCCGTCCACACCAGGAAGCCGGCCATCAGCGCGAGGCTCAGCGGCGAGCAGCGCCGAGCAACGGCGCGCGCCCGCTCGACCATGTCGCCTTCGGTTCGCAGCGCCAGGAAGATCGCACCGTGGGTGAGGAACAGCGTCAGCGTCACCAGGCCGCCGAGCAGGGCGTAGGGGTGCAGCAGGTCCCACAGTTTGGCGGTGACGTCGTGCGAGGCGTTCATGGGGACGCCGTGGACGATGTCCGCCCAGCCCACGCCCCACAGCAGCGCCGCCAGGAAGCTGCCCACGACGGCCGTCCACTCCCACGTGTTGCGCCAGCGCCGCGAGTTCTCCTTGCCCCAGAACTCGAACGACACGCCGCGGATGATCAGCGAGGCGAGGATCAGGAAGAGGGCGAGGTAGAAGCCCGAGAAGAGGCTCGCATACCAGCCCGGGAACGCCGCGAAGGTGGCGCCACCGGCCGTCAGCAGCCACACCTCGTTGCCGTCCCATACCGGGCCGATCGTGTGGATGATCATGCGCTTGTCCGTTTCATCGCGCGAGAGCGCGCGCAGCAGCATGCCGACGCCGAAGTCGAAGCCCTCCAGCACGAAGTAGCCGATCCACAGGACTCCGATCAACAGGAACCACAGGGTCTGCAGGAAATTGGGGTCGCGCATCTGCTCGGTCCCTCCTAGTAGGCCAGCACGAGGTCGCCGCGGCGCTGCTCGGCCGGGGTCGGCGGCTCGGCGCCGGGCTCGGGGTCGGGTTCGGGGCCGTGCTCCATCTCTTTGAGGAACAGCCGCCCGCCGACCACCAGCAGGATGCCGTAGAGCAGCGTGTAGCCGACGATCGTGATGATGATCGAGATGGAGCCCACCAGCGGCGAGCGCGCGTCGCTGGTCTTCAGCAGCCCGTAGACCACCCACGGCTGGCGGCCCATCTCGGTGAAGATCCAGCCGCTGAGGTTGGCCAGCGGCGGCAGGAAGGCGCCCGCGACGGCCGCGCGCAGGAACCAGCGCTTGCGCTCCATCAGGCCCTTGCGCATCAGCCACAGCCCGGCCAGCGGGATCAGCAGCAGCAGCACGCCCACGCCGGCCATGAGCCTGAAGGTCCAGTAGGTCACGCCGAGGATCGGCACGTAGTCGCCGGGGCCGTATTTCTTGACGTCTTCGGCCTGCAGCTGGTTGACGCCCTTCACTTCGCCGTTCCAGGAGGCGGTGCCAAGGACGGACAGCAGATGCGGAATGCGGATGTCGGTTTCAAGGCGCTTGGGGAAGTGTTCGAAGGGCCCGACCGCGAAGATCGAGAGGCTCGCCCCTTTGGTCGTCTTGTAGAGCGCCTCGGCCGCGGCCATCTTCATCGGCTGCTGTTCCTCCATGAGCATCCCCTGCGTGTGCCCGAACGCGCCCGTGAGGACCGCGGCGACGAGGGTCAGCGGCAGCACGTTGCGGATCGTGCGCCTGTAGACCTCGTTGCCGCGGTTGCGCATGAGCGCCAGCGCCGAGATGCCGAGCACGAGGAAGCCGCCGGTGCACAGCGCGCCGAAGATCGTGTGCGGGAACGCCAGCAGCAGCGTGGAGTTGGTCAGCACCGCGAAGATGCTCTTCAGTTCGGCGCGGTGGGTGACGTGGTTGATCGCGTAGCCGACCGGGTGCTGCATCCAGGAGTTGGCGGCCAGGATGAAGTACGCCGAGAGCACCGCGCCGAAGGCGGTGAGCCACATGGTGGCGAGGTGCACACGCGGGGAGAGGCGGTTCCAGCCGAAGATCCACAGCCCCAGGAATGTGGACTCCAGGAAGAAGGCCATCAGGCCCTCCATCGCCAGCGGCGCACCGAAGATGTCGCCTACGTAGCGGGAGTATTCCGACCAGTTCATGCCGAACTGGAACTCCTGCACGATGCCCGTCACCACGCCGATCGCGAGGCTGATCAGCATGAATTTGCCCCAGAAGCGGGTCATGCGCAGGTACACCTCATCGCCGCTGCGGTACCAGCGCGTCTGGCAGTAGGCCACCCACACCGCCAGCCCGATCGACATCGGGACGAAGATGAAGTGAAAGACGGTCGTGATGCCGAACTGCAGGCGGGCGAGTTCGAGTGTGTTCATTGCGGTGAAGCTATCCGGGGCCCCGTGGCCCGGGATCAGGCCCTGCTCGCACAATTGCTACGGGGAACTACGGAACGAGCGCGGAGCCGCCGCAGGTCACTGCCCGAGGATGTCGCGGCGCCTGAACACGGCCAGCGCGCAGGCCGCGGCGAGCGCGGCGATCCCCAGCATCACCACCGCCGAGCCGGTGCGCAACGCCTGCGCCGGAACCAGGCCGATGTGCTGGAACGGCGTCAGGTCCACCAGCCATCGCGGCGCTCCGAGCAGCGAGCCGACGAGCTGCCACAGGAACGCGAGCACCACCAGCGTGTAGGCGATGCCCGAGGCCGCGCGCGGCAGCAGGGCGAACGCGAGCGCGGCGAGCGCCAGGAACAGCAGGGCGGCGGGCAGGCAGTTGGCACCCGCCTCGAGCATGCGCGACAGCGCGATCGACTGGCCCTGGCTGGCCGCGCCCACCCACGCGAACAGACCGGCGGCGAGCGAGAGAATGACCGCGGCGGCGCCCGCCAGCAGCAGTCGCCCGCCGAGCCAGGCGCCGCGTGTGGCGGGCAGGGCGAGCAGCGTCTCCAGGCGCCCCTCCGCCTCCTCGCGGCGGGCCGCGCTCAACTGCGCGCAGGCGAACAGGCTGATCGCGAGCACGAAGAACAGGAACACGAACGAGAGGTAGCCGACGGGTGTGAGGATCGAGCCCACGCCGAGCCTGGCGATCTCCTGCTGGATCTTCTTCGAGACGCCGACCGCCGAGACGCTGGAGGAGATCGTGCCAAGGATGAACGCGAACGCGCCTACGGAGACGAGCCACACGGCCAGGCTGGAGCGCTCGCCGCGCAGCGCCTGCCGCGTCGGGGAGGAGAGCAGCCCCGGGCGCGCGGGCGCGCTGTCGCGCTCGCGCAGCAGCCCCGTGCCGATGTCGCGGCGCAGCGCGATCCGCCAAGCCAGCCCGAGCAGCAGCACGCCTGCGAGCACCGGAAGCACCAGCACCAGCGGCCGGGCACCCGCGAACGGGCGCAGTTCCTCGGCCCATCCCAGCGGCGTCGCCCACCGCAGCCAGCCGGCGCCGCCGGCGGTGTCGGCGACGACGCGCAGCACGAACAGCAGCCCAACGGCCGCCCCGCCGATGTCCAGCGCCACCCGGCGGGTGGGCGCAAGCTGGCATGCGAGCGCGCCGATGCCTGCGCACACGAACGCCACCGAGACGGTTGCCAGCGCCATGTAGGCCGAGTCACCGAGCGCCAGGCCGCCCGCGAGCGACCCCGCCAGCTCGGCCACCCACAGGACGGCGATGCCGGCGCCGATCGCCGCCAGCGAGGAGCGATAGGCGGCGGTGCGCCCGAGCGCGCCCGCCAGCACCAGCTCGGCGCGGCCCGCGTCCTCCTCGGTGCGCAGGGCTCGCACCGAGGCGAGCAGCCCGAAGGCAGCCGCGGCGATCGTCAGCGTGCCCGACACGCGCCAGGCACAGTAGCCGCCGATGCTGAGCAGGTCGTGTGGCTGACCGTAGAACAGCCTGATCGCGGTGTTGCCGCCGAAGCTGCGCGCGAACGCCGCGCGGTCGGCCAGGGACGGATAGGCGTGGCGGTAGCCGACCGGCTGCACGTAGGCGTAGATGAGGAACAGGTAGCCGAACGCGACGACGCGCACGCGCGCGTCGCGCCACGCTCGCCGGGCCAGAGCCCGCCCGGCGAGGCTCACGATTCCTTGGAGCCGTCGTAGTGATGCAGGAAGATCTCCTCCAGGGAGGGCTCGCGGCTGCTCAGCGCAGTGACGGGATGGGCGGCGAGCGCCGCGATCAACGGGCCGATCGCGCCCGAGACCTCGTAGCGCATCGCGTGCGGCCCGGCGCTCTGAGCGTGCACGCCCGGCAGCGGGCCGAGGGCCGGGCTGGCGCCGGCGAAGGTCACCTCGACGATCTGCGCGGAGAGGTGGCGCAGCTCCTGCAGGCTCCCCTCGTCGACGAGCCTTCCCGCGCGCAGGATTCCCACGCGGTCGCACAGTGCCTCCACCTCGCTGAGGATGTGCGAGGAGAGGAACACCGTTTGGCCGCGATCCTGGGCCTCCTTGATGCATTCGCGGAAGGCCACCTCCATCAGGGGGTCAAGGCCGCTGGTTGGCTCGTCGAGCAGCAGCAGCTCCGCGCGCGTAGCGAGCGCGGCGATCAGCGAGACCTTCTGGCGGTTGCCCTTGGACATGGCGCGCAGGCGCCTGCTGCCGTCCAGCTGGAAGCGCCGCACGAGCTCACGCGTGTAGGCGGCGTCGCTGCCGCCGTGCAGGCGGGCGAGGAAATCGAGCGTCTCCTCGGCGGTGAGCGAGGGCCACAGCGCCGGCTCGCCGGCCACGTAGGCGACGCGGCGGTGCGCGGCGAGCGGGTCGCGCCAGCAGTCGAGGCCGAACAGGGCGGCGCTGCCGGAGCTGGGGCGGTGCAATCCGAGCAGCAGCCGCAGGGTCGTCGTCTTGCCGGCGCCGTTGGGGCCGAGGTAGCCGTACACCTCGCCCCTGGCCACTTGCAGGTCAAGCGACGCCAGCGCCACGACCTCGCCGTAGCGCTTGCTGAGGGCCTGTGTGCGAATCGCGAGGACCTGCTCCTCGCGAGATTCACCAGACCGGTCCTCGGCGCGATGCTGGGTCATCGGGGCGACGCTACGTAGCGCCACGAAGCCAAGATCCGTGATTTACCACCGTGCGCCCGAGAGCTTCTGCGGAAGAGATCGGCACCGTGCGCACCTAGCGTTGCGGCATGAGTTCGCATCTGCATCTCGCCGCGCCCGCCACCGACACGCTCGAGCAGACACCCGAGTCCCGTAGCGGGCACGCGCTGATCCGGATCGTGGTGGCCGACGACCACGCGCTGATCAGGCGCAGCGTGCGCCAGCTCCTGGAGGCCGAGTCCGATGTGGAGCTGATCGCCGAAGCCGATGACGTGCTGGGCGCCTCGCGCCAGGTGCACGGAACCAACCCGGACGTGCTGGTGCTGGACCTGACGATGCCGGGGGGCTCGAGCATCGAGGCGATCGGGCGCCTGCGCGAGGAGGCGCCCGGTACGCAGATCGTGGTGATGACGATGGATGACAGCCCGGTGTTCGCCCAGCGCGCACTGGCTGCCGGGGCTCTTGGCTACGTCTCCAAGGAGCTCGCCGACACCGAGCTGCCCGAAGCGGTTCGCGCCGCGGCGGCGGGCGAGCAGTACGTCAGCCCCCGCCTGGCCCCGCGCCTGGACGCGCTGAACCGCTCGCTCACAGAGAACCTGCTCACCCCGCGCGAGGTGGAGGTGCTGCGGCTGATCGCCTTCGGGCACACCAGCGTCGAGATCGCGCGCAAGCTGCACCTCTCCCCGCGCACCGTCGAGACGCACCGGGCTCACGTGCACCGCAAGCTCGGACTCACCACACGCGCCGAGCTCGTGCGCTACGCACTAAGACGCGGCCTGCTCGGCGGCTGAGGACGGGGCGGGCGCGGCGGCGGGCCGCCGGCCGGCCGCGAAGGGCAGCCGGGCGCAGACCCGCGTGCCCTCGCCGCCGGACTCGATCTCGAGCGTCCCGCCGACGAGCACCACGCGCTCGCGCATGCCGGCCAGGCCGAACCCGGCGGTGACTGCGGCCGTGTCGAAACCGGCGCCGTCGTCGCCGACCTCCACGCGGACCTCGCCGTCGGACTCAGCCACCAGAACGCTCGCCCTCGTCGCGCCCGCGTGCTTGGCGACGTTGGTGAGCGCCTCCTGCACCAGCCGGTAGACGGCCATCTCCAGCCCCTGGTCGAAGCTCTCACCCGCGTCGGCGCGCCCGCGCAGCGACAGCTCGGTCTCGATCTCCAACCCGCCCTGCTCGCGCTGGCGCTCCACCAGCGATTCGAGCGCCGTACGCAGGCCGAGTTCGTCCAGCGCAGCCGGGCGCAGCTCGGTGATGATCGAGCGCAGGTTGCCGATCTCCCGCTCGATGCGCGCCACCGCCTCTCGCATCGCCTCCTGCGCCGTTGCGAGCTCGTCGCGCTTGAGCGCCGCGGAGAGCAGCACACGCAGGCCGCCGAGGCCCTGCAGCGTCTCGTCGTGCAGCTCCCTCGCCCAGCGGCTGCGCTCGGCGTCGGCGGCGGCCAGCGAGCTGCGCAGGCGGTCCGCCTGCACGCTCTGCGCCAGCGCCACGGCCGTTGCGGCGCTCACGGCGAACGTGCGCAGCATCTGCTCGTCATCGGCGCTGAAGCCCACCTCCTGCTCTCCCTGCGCGGGCCCGTCCTCGCCGCAGTCGAACGCGGCGAGCACGCCAACGCCGCTGCCGCGGTAGACCATGGGGACGAGCAGGGCGTTGCGCGCTTTGTGCACGCCGAACTCCTCGGCCGCTATGCCCAGACGGCTGCTCACGTCGATGATGCGCTCCGGGCGTCGTCGTTCGAGCACCTGCCCGGAGGTGGAGTCGGCGACCGGGATGCGTGCGCCCACCACCCCTTCGACATGCCCGGCGCCGGCGTGCACCACCAGCTCGCTCCCGTCGCGCAGCATGATCACGAGACTCCGGGCGCCGACGAGCGCGCGCCCCCGCTTGGCGATCAGCTCGAGCACCGGCCCGAGCTCTATCTCCCCGCCGATCGCCACGGCCACGTCGCGCGTGGCCTCCAGGCCGCGTACCGCCCTCTCCAGCTCGCCGCGACGCAGCTCGCTGGTCTCGTACAGCCGCGCATTCTCGATCGCAACGGCCGCCCAGTCGGCGAGCATCACCGCGGCCTCCTGGTCGCGCTCGCTGAACTCGCCCTCGCGCTTCTCCGCGAGGTACAGGTTGCCCCACGCCTGCCCGCGAATGGCGATTGGCACCCCGAGGAAGCCGCGCATCACCGGATGGCCCGTCGGGAATCCATAGCTGCGCGGGTGCTGCCCCACGTCGGAGAGCAGCAGCGGGTGCGGGTGCTCGATCAGCACTCCGAGCACGCCGCGGCCGCGGGGCAGGTCGCCGATCGCCCTCTGCGTCTCCTCGTCCACCCCGGCGGTCAGGAACCGCGCGAGCTCGGTGCGGCGCTCGTTGAGGATTCCCAGCGCCGCGTAGCGCGCGCCGGTGATGTCGCGGGCCGTCTCCAGAACCCGGTCGAGGACGACCTCGAGGTCCAGCTCCGTGACGATGGCCCTCCCGACCTCGAGCAGACGGCGGATCCAGCTCTCGTCGTTGGTGGGTGGCATCGCCGACCACATCTTAGGCTCCGCGGCACGGGCACGGGCACGGCGCGGGCGCCGGCCGCGCTCACAGCCCGGGGCGAAGCAACGGCGGCGCGCCACCGCGTCAGTAGTTCACCACCGCCGCAACGTGGCATCACCCTGAACACGCGCGGCAGGCCGCATCTAGCGTTGCAGGGAGGAGCTACATGGACGAGATGCTCAAATGCCACCGCTGCGGCGATGTGATCGGGGTCTACGAGCCGTTGGTCAGGTTCGTGGAGGGCCGTGCCGTGGAGACCTCCCGGCTGCTCGAGCCGCACGTGGGCGGCGAGGGCGAGCGCTGCTTCCACAGCGGCTGCGCGGAGCACCGACCAGAGCTGCCGCCCGCTAGGTAGTTTTCCCTCTGACGATGGCGGCTTTTCTCACTGGCGCGACACGGCCCTCACGGATACCTTCGGTGCATGGCTGATAAGGCCCCATCGGGCAGGTTGCGCGTGGCGATCGCGGGTGGCGGCATCGCCGCGCTGGAGGCGGCGCTGGCGCTGAAGGAGCTCGCTGGCGAGCTGACGGCGGTGACGGTGATCGCCCCCAACAGCGAGTTCGTCAACAGGCCGATGCTCGTGCGCGAGCCGTTTGCCTACCCGCAGGCGCGGCGCTACCCGCTGGCGGAGATCGTGCGCGACGCGGGCGCCGAGCTGGTGAGCGACTCGCTCTCCTGGGTGGACCCCGCCAAGCGGGTCGCCCACACCGAGTCCGGCGGCGAGATCGAGTACGACGCGCTGCTGCTGGCGCTGGGCGCACGCGCGAGCGTGCGCTACAAACACGCGCTTACGATCGACGACCGCCGCATGGATGAGACGCTGCACGGGCTGATCCAGGATGTGGAGGACGGCTACGTCAAGAGCCTCGCGTTCGTGGCGCCCGGCCGCATGGCGTGGCCGCTGCCGCTGTATGAGATCGCGATGATGACCTCCGCGCGCGCCTACGACATGAGCGTGGATGTGGCGATCACGCTGGTCACCCCCGAGGACGCGCCGCTGGCGATCTTCGGCACAGCCGCCAGCGAGGCGGTCGCCAGGAGCCTGACGCACGCGCGCGTCGCGCTCATCACCTCAGGCTATGCGGAGGTGCCGCACACGGGCGAGGTGGTCATCAACCCTGGAGACCGTCACCTGAAGGTCGACCGCGTGGTCGCGCTGCCCGAGCTCTACGGGCCGTGCCTGCGCGGCATCCCGCTCAGCGAACACGGCTTCATCCGCGTCACGCCCCACGCGCAGGTGCTCGACGTTGACAGCGTCTACGCGGCGGGCGACGCCACGGAGTTCCCCATCAAGCACGGAGGCGTCGGCTCCCAGCAGGCGGACGCGGCGGCCGAATCGATCGCCGCGCTGGCGGGCGCCGCGGTCGATCCCGAGCCCTTCCACCCGGTGATCCGCGGAATGCTGCTCACCGACGAGGAGCCCATCTACCTGACGGCGCGCATCACCGGCGGGCAGGGCTTCAGCTCCGAGGTCAGCGACGAGCCGATGTGGTCGCCGCCGAGCAAGCTCGCGACGAAGTACCTCTCCCCCTACCTGGAGCGCCGCGACCACGACAGCGGGGCGGCGTCGTGAGCGGCGCCCGCGCCGCGAAGGAGCCCGCGCGCTGCCTGGTGCTCGGCTATGACGGCAGCGACAGCTCGCGCCTGGCGGTGTCGTGGGCGGCCAATGAGCTGGGGCCTGGTGGGCGGCTCGTGCTCGTGCGCTCCGGGCGGGCGCTTCACGCCCCCGCCTCGCCGCTTTCGAGCGCGCAGGAGCGAGCGCGCGTGGGGCAGGCGATGTTCGACGAGCTGCTGCTCGACGGGGACGCTGCGCTGCTCGACCTCGAGCTGACCTCGGAGATCTCCGAGAACGACCCGGTGAGCGCGCTGGTGGAGTCCGCGACGCGTAACGAAGCGGACGCCATCGTGATCGGATGCGAGTCCCACGGCCCCCTGCACCGGGCGGTCGGGGTACTCACGAACGAGCTGCTCGCCCACTCTCCCGTTCCGGTCATCGCGATCCCGGCGGCTGCGAAGGTCAGGCGCAGGGGCGCCCCCGCCGGCGAGCCCGCACAGGCCGCGAAGGCACGCGCGCCGCGCCGAGCCGCCCGCCGCAGCTGAGGGGCGCGAGCCGCTCGGCGACGGCTACAGTGGCCGGAACGCCGAACGGAGGAGGGCCCGATGCAGGCTGTGGTGATTCAGGAGACAGGAGGCCCCGAGGTGCTCACCCTCCAGGAGACCCCGCGTCCACAGCCGCACGAGGGCGAGGTGCTGATCCGGGTGCTCGCCGCCGCGGTCAACCCGGTCGACTGGAAGATCCGCCGGGGAATGATGCCGCGGGAGCTGCCGGCGGTGTTGGGCAGCGACATCTCCGGCGTCGTCGAGCAGGCGCTGGCGCCCGGGTTCGCCGAGGGCGACGAGGTGTTCGGCTTCGCTGCCAGCGGCGGCTATGCGGAGTTCGCATGCGCGCCGGCCGGGGCGATCGCCAAGCGGCCGCAGGCGCTGAGCGACGAGCAGGCGGCGGCGCTGCCCGTCGCGGGGCTGACGGCGTGGCAGGCGCTGTTCGACCGCGGCGAGCTGGAGCGCGGTCAGAGCGTGCTGATCGCGGGAGCGGCCGGCGGCGTTGGGCACCTTGCGGTGCAGTTCGCGAAGATCGCCGGCGCCGAGGTGATCGGCACGGGATCGGCGCGCAACCGCGATTACGTGCTGGGGCTAGGAGCGGACGGCTATCTGGACTACACGAGCGAGGACGTCGCGGGCCTGGGACGCCAGGTGGACCTGGTCTTCGACACCGTCGGGGGCGAGACGACAGCGTCGCTGCTGGGCGCCGTGCGCGACGGCGGCGCGTTCGTGACGATCGCGGGGCCGCCGCCGGCGCAGGAGGCCGCAGGGCGCGGCGTGCGCACGGAGATGCTGATCATGAGCCGGAACGCCGAACAGCTGGCGGAGATCGCGCGCCTGGTGGCTGGCGGCGAGGTCCACGTGGAGATCGCCGAGGTGCTGCCGCTGAGCGAGGTGCGCCGCGCGCATGAGGCAAGCGAAGCGGGCCACACGCGCGGGAAGATCGTTCTGACGGTGGGCGAGCCGGCGCGCTGAACGCGACGCGTGGCGCCGGGCGCTCAGGCGCCCGCGAGCGAGGCGCCGAGCGGGCGCCTGTGCAGGCGGCGCAGCGCGAGCAGCCCCAGGCCGGCGACGAGCAGGCACGTGAGCCCGCCCGCGCCGAGGCCGGCGCGGGCGCCCAGCTGGGCCATGAGCCAGCCGACGATGGGGCCGCCGATAGGCGTGGAGCCCTGGAAGGCGACGAACCACAGCGACATGACGCGCCCGCGCATGGTGGGCGCGGCAGAGAGCTGCAGCGTGCTGTTGCCGGTGGACATGAACGAGATGCTCGCTCCGCCGGTGAGCGCGAGCGCGAACAGCTCGACGGGCAGGTTGGGCGCGACCGAGGCGAACAGCAGCAGCACACCGAACGCGGTCGAGGCGAGCACGAGCGTGCGCAGGCCGGTGCGCCCGAGGGCGGCGACGAACAGCCCGCCGATGACGGCGCCGACGCCCATTGCGGCGGTCATGAAGCCGAAGCCGGCGGCGCCGACGTGAAGGCCCTGGCTGGCCATGACCGGAAGCGTGACCTGGAACTCGTAGGCGATGGCCCCGACCAGCGCCATCATCATCAGCGGTACGCCCAGCTCGGGCGTGTCGCGCACGTAGCGCAGGCCCTCGCGCAGCTGCCCCGGCTCGTGCCCGCTGGGCGGGCTGGGGTGGATGGCGCCGAGATCGAGCGTGAGCAGCGAGGCGACGACGGCGATGAAGCTGGCGGCGTTCAGCAGGAAGCAGAGGCCCTCTCCGACGGTAGCGATCAGGATGCCGGCGGTGGCCGGGCCGATGATGCGCGCGACGTTGACAAGGACCGAGTTCAGGCTGACGGCGTTGCGCAGGTTCTCGGGCCCGACCATCTCGAGCATGAACGCCTGCCGCGCGGGGTTCTCGAAGGCGTTGTTGAGGCCCAGCAGGGCCGCGAGCGCGCCGATCTCCCAGAGGCGCACGGCGCCCGTGACGGTGAGCACGCCCAGGATCAGCGCCTGCACGCCCATCGCGATCTGCAGCGCGACCATCAGCCGGCGCTTGTCCACGCGGTCGGCGACGACGCCGCCGTAGGGGCCGAGCAGCAGGACGGGGAGCGTCTGCAGGGCCACGATCAGCCCCAGCGTGGTGGCGGAGTGGGTGATCGTGAGCACCAGCCAGGACTGGGCTGCCATCTGCATCCACGTACCGGTCAGGCTGACCGACTGCCCGCTGATGTAGCGGCGGTAGTTGGGCACGGCGAGCGCCGCGAAGGTCAGGCGTCCGGCGCCCGCCAGGCGGCTCATCGCCCGGGGCTCGGCAGACGCGAGGCGAGCTCCTCGAGCACGGGCAGCGCTCGCCACAGCGCGGCCTGCTGCTCCTCGGAGAGGCCCTGCACGTGGGCGCCGAGCGCCTGCGTGCGCTCGCGGTGGATGCGCTCGCGCAGGCGCCGCCCGGCGCCGGTCGCCGCGACGAGCGCGGCGCGCCTGTCGCCCGGGTCGGCGGTGCGGGTGATCAGCCCCAGCTCGCCCAGCTGGGCGGCGATGCGCGAGAGCATCGTGGGGTTGAGGCTCTCGATTGAGGCCAGCTTGGAGAGCCCGAGCGGGCCCTGGCGCACGATCGTGAACAGCACCGAGATCTGGGAGGGGGTGAGCTCAGACCCCGAGGCGGTGCTGCGCAACCGGCGCGAGAGACGCCCGATCACCGCACGCAGGCGCGCGGCCTGCTCGGCCTGCGCCGGATCCGCCTGCTGCCGCTCTCGCCGTGGTGCTCGCACCGCCATCGATCGTCCCTCGCTCGTCGCCAAATCATTGCTTGCCAGCAAGCATTATAGAAGAAGATGACGCTGCGCCGGCGGCAGCAGCCTGGTTGCGCAGCGCCGGGCGCAGGCAGGCCGTCTAGATTCCACTGATGCAAGGTTCCGCCGCGGAGCACGCGGTGAGCGCTCGCGCTCTGAGCGTCACGCGCGGTAAGCGGGAGGTTCTGCACGGGATCACCTTCGGGCTGCCCGCCGGTCGCATCACCGGGCTTATCGGCCCCAGTGGATGCGGCAAGACGACGCTGATGCGAGCGATCGTGGGCGTGCAACGCAACGTCAGCGGCGAGCTGCGGGTGCTCGGACTGGCCCCGGGAAGCGCCGAGCTACGGCGCAGCATCGGCTACGGCACGCAGTCGATGGCGGCATACGAGGACCTCAGCGTGCGCGAGAACCTCGACTACTTCGCCGCGCTGGCGGGCTCGCCGCGCGGACAGACCGACGCGGTGCTCGCGCGGGTCGAGCTGAGGGACAGCGCGGCGCAGCTCGTGCGCTCGCTCTCGGGCGGGCAGCGCTCACGCGTTTCGCTGGCCATCGCGCTGCTGGGCGAACCGCGGCTGCTGGTGCTCGACGAGCCGACCGTGGGCCTTGACCCGCTGCTGCGCGAGCGCCTGTGGCGCGAGTTCCGCTCGCTGGCGGGCGCGGGCGCGACGCTGCTGGTCTCCAGCCATGTGATGGACGAGGCCGAGCGCTGCGACGAGGTGCTGCTGGTGCGCGACGGGCGGCTGTTGGCGCAGGCCTCGCCCGGCGAGCTGGCGCGACGCACCGGAACCGAGAATCTGGAGCAGGCGTTCCTGAGGCTCGTGGAGCACGAGGCATGAGGGGGACTGCGGCAACGGCGCGGAGGGTGCTGCTCCAGCTGCGACACGATCCGCGCACGATCGGCCTGCTGCTGGGAGTGCCGGCGGTGCTGATGACGATCTTCCGCTTCGTCTTTCAGCACGAGCACGCCCAGTTCGAGCTGGCGGGACCCGCGCTGATGGTGCTGTTCCCGCTCTTCACCATGTTCCTCGTCTCCTCCGTTGCGCTCCTGCGCGAGCGCACCAGCGGGACGCTCGAACGGCTGCTGAGCACCCCGCTGAGCAGGATCTCGCTGCTCGGCGGCTACGCGCTGGCGTTCACCTCGCTGGCGATCGTGCAGGCGGGCGTGGTGACGGCGCTGAGCCTCGGGGCGCTTGGCCTGAACCTCGCCGGCAGCACGGCGCTCGTGGTGCTGCTCGCCGCCGCCGTGGCGCTGTTGGGGCTCGGCCTCGGGCTGCTCGCAAGCGCGTTCGCCCGCAGCGAGTTCCAGGTGGTGCAGTTCTTTCCCGCGACGATCCTGCCGCAGCTGCTGCTGTGCGGGCTGCTCGTCCCCCGCGCGCACATGGGCGCGGTGCTGCACGCCGTCTCCGACGTGCTGCCGATGTCCTACGCGGTCGACGGCATCCACCACCTCTCCCGCCAATCCGATGCGAGCTCGGCGGCGGTGGGCGACATGGCGATCGTGCTCGCCTACGCGCTCGGCGCGATCCTGCTGGGAGCGCTCACGCTGCGACGGCGAACGGACTGAGCGGCGGCGCGTGCCCCGCGCCGGTCCCCTACAGGCCTCCGGCCAGCTGCGATGCCCCTGGGATCCTTTCGCCGATGGAAAGGCCCGACTGCTTGGCCTGCCGGACGAGGCCTTCCGCGTCGCTGTCGGCGGAGCCGAGCGCGCCGGCTTCGACATGCCCGCCCTTCAGCCGGCCCGCCAGGGCGGTGAGCTTCGCGCCGAGCGCCTGGAAGGGCACAAGCAGCCTGGAGAGGACCGGGCTCGCTTTGGCATCCGCCAGCGCGAGCTTCAGCTCGTGGTAGGCGAACAGCCCCGCCAGCGCGGCCTTGGCGAGTGCGATCTTGTGTTTGAGCAGGCCGTGGGTGAACGCGCCGGCCTTGAACGGCTCGTATATGTAGTGGTGGAAAGCGCCCAGCGCCAGGCTGGCGTGCAGTACGAACTTGGCCGTCGGCAGCGCGCCAACGCTCGCGCTGGTCGTGGTGGCGGCGGCCGGTTCACTCGAGGATTTGGAGCCCGCGGAGCTGCCGCAGCTCGCAAGCGCCAGCACGAGAGCGACCAGCATTGCGCAACCTGCACCGCGCCTCATCGACGACACCACGACCTCCTGCTCGTTCCTCAGCTCACGAGGTGATCGCCGCGGCCATCTCGTCGAAGGCCTGCACGTAGGCGTCGACGGCCTCGTCGGTGTGCGTCACCGACAGCGTCCACTCCTCCTCGCGCCCCGGGGTCATGTAGATGCCCCGGTTCATGTTCCACACCCACGCGAGCTCGGTGACGGCGACGTCCTGGTTGGCCTTGAAGCTCTCGTAGTCCACGACGGGCACGGTGGAGAAGGTGACGCAGCCCTTGGAGCCGATGCCGACCGCGTAGCCGGGCAGGCGGTGGCGTGCGATCACCGCTTCACAGCCCGCGAGGATGCGCTCGTTGAGCGCATCGAGGTGCTCGTACGCCGCCGGCGTGAGCACCTCCTGCAGGCTCGCGCGCGAGGCGGCCATCGCCAACGGGTTGCCGTTGTAGGTGCCGACCTGGTAGACGCTGCCGTCCTCGACGACGCTCATCACGCGCTCGCTGCCGCCGATCGCACCCGAGGGGAGCCCGCCGCCGAGCGTCTTGGCCAGGGTGACCATGTCGGGCCGCACGCCGAAGCGCTCCGTCGCGCCGCCCGCGGCGATCGCAAGGCCCGTCTTGACCTCGTCGAAGATCAGCACGATGTCGTGGCGCTCGGTGATCTCGCGGACCTGCTGCAGGTAGCCCTCCTGCGGCAGCACCACGCCGAGGTTCATCATGGCGGCCTCCATGATCACGCACGCCGGCTTGCGGTCTTCGCGCTCGAGGAGCTCGATACGCCGCTCCATGGCCTCCGCGTCGTTGAAGGGCACCGCGATCGTCAGGTCGCTGACGGCCTTGGGGATGCCCGCGCCGTAGGGCAGCGAGGCGAGGTTGTCGCGGTCCCCGATGTCCTCGTAGGGAACGCCGATGGACACCATCACCGCATCGTGGTGGCCGTGGTAGGAGCCGAAGATCTTCACGATCGTCTCGCGGCCAGTGAGTGCTCGGGCGATGCGGATCGCGTCCATCGTCGCCTCCGAGCCCGAGTTGACGAAGCGCCAGCGTTCCAGGCCGAAGCGTGCGGCGAGATCCTCGGCGACGATGACGGTGTCCTCGGTGACGGCGGCGAAGTGCGTGCCCAGCGCCACGCGCTCGCGCACCGCGCGGACGATCGCCGGATGCGCGTGGCCCTGCACCATCGAGCCGAAGCCGTTGTGGAAGTCCCAGTAGGTGTTGCCGTCGACGTCGGTGACGCGCGCGCCCTCGCCGCTGTCCAGGTAGATCGGCCATGGGTCGCGCAGCTGGTAGGAGGAGGCGACTCCCGCGCTCAGCGAGTTGCGGGCGCGCTCGTACATCCTCTCCGAGGCGGCGGTGCGCGCGTCCAGCGCCTCGAGCTCGCGGCGCGTTAGCTCTTCCACGCGGGCCGCGTCGATCTGGATCGGTGTCGTCGTGGGCATCAGCAGAGACTAGCCGTCCACGGCGCGCGGCGATCACGGTCACACGCTTCTCAGCGCGTCCGCCGGCGAGAGCCGCGCGGCGCGGATCGCGGGCAGCAGTCCGGCGAGTGCGCCGATCAGCATCGCCGCGGCGACGCCACCAGCCCAGGCGGAGGCCGGAATCACGATCGCCCAGCCCTTGGCGGTTGCGTAGACTGCCGTCGCGAGCGCCCCGAGGCCGACGCCGACGCCGCCGCCGGCGAGCGCCAGCAGGATCGCCTCGCACAGGAACTGCGTTCTGATCTGCCCGCGCCTGGCCCCGAGCGCGCGACGCAGCCCGATCTCAGAGCGTCGTTCCAGCACCGAGATAACCATGATGTTGGCCACGCCGACCGCGCCCACGAGCAGCGCGACGGCGCCGAGCCCGAGGAACAGGCCGTTGAGGGCGCTCTTCGCATCGGCGCGCGCCGTGAGCGTGGCAGAGGGCTGGCTGACATCGACCTCGTTGGGCGCTTCGGGGTTGGCGGTCTGCGCGAGCACCGACTGCACTGCATCGACCTGTTCGTTCTGGGCTCGCACGTAGACGGTGTTGGCGTGCCCGTCGGATGCCAGGAACCTCTGAGCGGCGGGGAAGCCGACCAGAACGGAGCTGTCGATTTCGGGCGTGAGTTCGGCCGGCCCGAGGATGCCGGCGAGATAGAACCACTGATGGCCCAGCCAGATCCGCTCGCCCGCATAGAGGCGGTCGATCCCCAGACGCTGCGCGGCGGCGAAGCCGAGCACGGCGACCGGCTCGGTGGCGGTGGCCGCGTTGAGGTAGCTCCCCTGGATGACGTGCACGCCCAGCGCGCCCAGCAGCCCGAGGCTCGCCGCCTGGACGCTCAGCGCGTTCGTTTCGATTTCGGGTATCAGCGGGCTGCGAAACACATTCGCGCGGACCTTGGCGGTCTCCGCGACGCTGGTGACCGGATCGATGCGCGCGATCATCGCGGGCGCCGCCAGCGGCAGCTCGGCGGTCTGGCCGGTGAGGCCCTGGCCGTTGGTGACCGTCAGCAGGTTCGTCCCGAGCCGGTCGATCTGGCTGAGCAGCCCGGCCTGGCTGGAGGAGGACAGGCCGAGCACGGCGACGATCGCGGCGACGCCGATCGCGATCCCAAGGGCGGAGAGCCCGGCGCGCAGCGGGCGGGTGCGCAGGCCGACGCTCGCCACGCGCGCGAGGTCCGCCGCCGCGAGCCTGTGCGGCCGCAGGGCAGCGGTGTTCACGGGCGGGAACCGGGCGCGGCGTTCACGAGCGCGAAGGCCGCGGGCCTGACGTGCGCGGCGCGGGCCGTGACGATGTAGCCGCCCCGCTGGCCGTTGGCGGTGAACGCCGGTGCGACCGCCACACCGCAGGCGTCTGTCCTGACGACCACGCGGCTCGGACGCGCGCCGCGGGCGCGGGTGGCGAAGTGGCCGCTGGGGCCGCGGGCGGGCGCCGAGAATGTGACCAGCGCGCCTGGCACGGGGTTCTTCTCGGCATCGGTAACCGTCACGGCAAGCGCGATCGGGAAGCGGGCTCGGATCGGGGTCGACTCGGTGGCGCCCACGCCGGCGTTGACCTTGACAGGCGCTCCGGCAAGAGCAGCGAGCGCCGAGCTGCTGCAGGTGCCCGAGCCGCCCTGCGCCGCGGCATTGCTCAGCGAGAACAGCACCGAGCCATAGGCCGAGCTGGCGGTGATCGTGTAGCTGCCTGCGGTGTCGTTGGCCGTGAACACCGGTGCGACCGCGGTGCCCGAGGCGTCGCTGCCGACCGTCACGCTGCTCGATCCGCTCGCCGAGAACAAACCGCCGGCGCCGCCGGCGGGGGCTGGGGCGCTGAAGGTGACCGGGATCCCCGCAACGGCGGTCGTGACGGGACAGCCGTTGCTGTCCGACAGCGCGACCTGCAGGCCGGTCGCGAATGGAGACCCGAGCGTCGCGGTCTGTGGCGTGCCGGCGATCAGCGTGAGCTCGTTGGGCGGGTTGGGTGAGGGGCAGATGGCGCCGCTCGAAGCGCCCGGCCCGCTCGGGACCGGGGCTTCGCCGTAGGCGGGCAGCGGCCGGCCCGCAAGCGCGCCGGCGGCGGCGATGCAGACGGCGAGCATCGGCGCGAGCCGAGCGCGGCGTGCGCCTCGCGCCGGACGCGTGCACGCGCTCATCTGCCCCTCGCTCCCCGCTGGTGGCTGTCGGCCACGATGCGGCCGTCGAGCATCTGCACCTGGCGCGGGAGGCCGGCTGCCAGCTCACGGTCGTGGGTGATCACGACGATCGTGGCGCCTTCGCCGTTGAGCTCTTCCAGCAGCGCGAGGATCGCGGCTCCGGCAGCGCTGTCGAGGTTGCCGGTGGGCTCGTCGGCGAGCACGATCGCCGGCCGTCCGACGAGCGCCCGTGCGATCGCCACGCGCTGGCGCTCCCCGCCGGAGAGCCTGCTGGGGCGGAACTGCACGCGACCGGCGAGCCCGACGCGTGCGAGCGCCTCGTTCGCGCGTTCCCGGCGCTCGCCCGCGCCCGCTCCCGCGTAGAGCAGCCCGTCCGCCACGTTCTCGAGCGCCGTGGAGTGCTCGGCCAGGAAGAACTGCTGGAAGACGAAGCCGATGCGGGTCGCCCGCAGGCTGGCCAGCTCGCGATCGCTGAGCGCCGAGACATCCAGGCCGGTGATCGAGACTATCCCCGAACTGGGCCGCTCGAGCGTGCCGATCACGTGCAGCAGCGTCGTCTTGCCGGATCCCGAAGGCCCCACGATCGCCACGAGCTCGCCCTCTGTGACGGCAAAGCTCACGTCGCGCAGCGCATACACGGGCGGGGCGGTGCCGTAGGCCTTGCTGACATCTCGCAGCTCGAGCACGGGCGGCGGCGCGTCGGCGAGCGCACCGCCGCGCGCGGCCGGGGAGCGCGGATCGGGCAGCGCGCTCATGTCGCCGGCACCACCATGCGCTGTCCTGCCGCGAGTCCCTGGCCGCTGACCTGCACGAGGCCTTCGGCATCGTCGAACAGGCCGAGCGTGACCGCCTGGAGCCGGTGCACGCGACCTTCGACGACCTCCACGGCGTAGCCGGCTGCTCCGGCCTGGTCGCCCCCGGCGAGCGCGAGCAGCGCGTCGACCGGCACGACCAGCGCGCCCTGGACGCTTGCGGTGGTGATCGAGACGCTCACGGGCGCCTCATCCAGGTGCCCGCTCGCGCGCGGGTCGCGCAGCGCGACGTTCACTTCGATCGTGGAGCCGCCTTCTTCACCGCCTTCGGGGCCGCCGCCTTCGCCGCCTTTGCTCGCCGGCGCCTTGGCGACGCTGCCGACCGAGCTCACCACGCCGGCTGTCGTTTCCTGGCTCGGCAACGTGATCGTGACGGGATCGCCGACCCTGACGCTGGCCTGCTCCGACGCGGCGAGCGCGATCGTGACCTGGGGCGTGGTCGAGGTGACACCGAGCACCGGACCCGGCGCGACGCTCGCACCGAGGGTTGGCGTGACGCTCGTCACGCGAACGGGCCCCGGCTCGAACACGACCGAGCCCAGCGCCAATTCGCCGGTGACGCTCATCCCGTGAGCGGCCTGCAGGGCGCGCACGGCCGCTTCTGTGCCTGCGCCGAACGTGTCGCCCACCAGCCCGCTGGCGTAGCCGAGCGCGTCGAGGTTCGCGTTCAGCGCGGCCACGTCGCGGCCCGGAGACATACCCACAAGGAACGCGCGCGAGGGCAGCACCGTGCCGTACAGCAGCACGACCGGCCGGCCGCTGATCTGGTAGGCGCTCTGACCGCGGGTGATGATCTGCCCGACGCCCGGCAGCATGGTGAACGTCGAGCTCTGCCCGTAGGCGGCAGCGGCGGATCGCGCCGCGGACACAGCCGCCCGGGCGCTCGCGATCGCCTTCTCGGCCGAGGAGACCGACGCGCGGTCGCCTTCGAGCTTCATCGCCGCTGCACCGGAGCCCTGCGCATCGCCCGCGAGCCTCTGCGCGTCGCTCGCGCACAGGCTCGAGGCTCCCCCGCCCGAGGAGGCATCGGCGGACGTGCCCTCTCCGCTTGGTGAGAGCGCCGCGGACGCGCTTTCCGCGGCACCGTCGCCGGCGCAGTCGACCGACTCCTTCTCACGGGCCGCCGTCACGGTCGCGCGCAGGCCCGCGAGCGTCTGGCCGTCGGCCGCAAGCGAGGCCCTGGCCGCCGCGAGCATCCCCTCGCCGGTGCTCAGCGCCTGCTCGGCCTGGGCCACCGCGGACGGTGGCGAGCCGGCCGGCAGCCGGATGGTCGAGGAACCCGCATAGCCGAGCGTGGCGTTGACCTGTGTCTGGGAGGACAGCGCGCGGCGGGTGACCGTCGCGAGCGAGGTCGCTGCCGCGTTGTCGCTGACGCCCGCCGGCCTGCCCGGCCCGCCGAAGGGTTCGGTGAGCACCACCGCCACGGCGGCGGCCGCGAACACCAGCGCGAGCAGCGCGAGCACGGTCCGGCGCGAGGCTCGCGCCCGGCGCCGGCGGATCTTCGGGCCCGCCGTGCTCACTAGTGATTACCGTGCAGGCCGCCGGGAATCAGCGATTGGCAGGCTTCGGCGGCCGCGCGCACCCGCGGCAGGCGAATGCTGTCGCCGGCGGTCCTGGGGATGTGCACGCCCGAGCCGGAGAACGTCGGATCGGGGAAGCTCGGCACCCCGTGGGCGCGGATGCACGCCACGGCCTTCAGATACTGGGCCTGTTCCTTCGGGCTGATCTGATGGTTGGAGCCTTCTCCCGGGCCGCCGCCGGGCAGCAGCTTGGCGCATGCCTTCTGCGCAGTATTGAACTTGGGGTTGCCGGTGATGGCGGGCGTGACCCTGACGGCGACGCGCACTTCGCTGCCGTTGGTGGAGATCTTCGGCTCGGGGAAGTTCGGCACGCCGTGTTCGCGCATGCACGCCGAGTAGGCGACGGCCTGGCCGCCGGGCGCGGCAGAGCCGCCCGACCCACCGGTGCCGGAGGCGGCGGAGGAGCCGCTCGAGGAGCTGCCGGAAGAGCTGTTCGACGAGCTGCTGGAGGCCGTGTTGGTCCCCAGGTGGGCGACGTCCGAGCTCGGGGAGCCGCCGCCGCAGGCCGTCGCGAGCAGCGCGAGTGCGACCAGCGCCGCCGCCGCGACGCCGACCCGTCGTGCTCGCCGCCGCGCGGCCGCCCGCCCGGCACTCCGGGGTGTTGGAATCGTTCCTGTTGCTTTCATCTCGTTCTCCTCGCGCCGGCTGAATGCTGCGTGCGAGAGGGTTCTACGAGACAAGCGGTTACATCACGGTGACCGCGGCTGTAACCGCGCTGTAACCGAAAATGCGCCACGCTGGTGATCGATGCGCGTACTCCTGGTCGAGGATCACGTCGAGCTGGCCGAGACAGTTGCCACGGGCCTGCGCCGCGAGGGCATGGCCGTGGATGTGGCCTTCGACGGGAACGACGCGCTCGCACACCTCGCGCTCACCGACTACGACGTGCTGGTCCTCGACCGCGACCTGCCGGGGGTGCACGGCGATGACATCTGCCGCTCGCTGGTCGCGGAGGGCCGCGACGGCCGCATCCTGATGCTCACCGCCTCCGGCTCGATCGAAGAGCGTGTCGACGGCCTCAGCATCGGCGCCGACGACTACCTGCCAAAGCCGTTCGCGTTCGCGGAGCTGGTGGCACGCGTGCGCGCTCTGGGGCGGCGTTCGGGCGTGCCGCTGCCGACGGCGCTCGTGCACGGCGACCTGCGCGTCGATCCGGCCAATCGCCTTGCGATCCGCAACGGTGAGCGCCTGGCGCTCAGCCCGAAGGAGTTCGCGGTGCTCGAGTACCTGCTCGGCGCCGACGGGCGCATCGTCGCGGCCGAGGAGCTGCTGGCGCGCGTATGGGACGAGAACGCCGACCCGTTCACCACGACCGTCAAGGTGACGATCAGGCGCCTGCGCGCAAAGCTCGGCGAACCGCCGCTGATCGAGACCGTGCACCGCGGCGGCTACCGGATCTGAGCCCGGCGATGAGCGTTCCCGACACGCCGCAGGTGAGGGCAGCCGAGCACCCGTCCTCACGGCGGCCTCTGTCATGGCGGCGGCTGCGCCTGCCCCGCTACACGATCCGCCTGCGCCTGGCCGTCCTCTACGGCGGTGTCTTCATGATCTCAGGAACGCTGCTGCTGACCCTCATCCTCCTGACAGCGCGCTTCTCCTCGCACAGCTCGGTCGCCGTTGCCCAGGGAGCCGTGGCGAGGCTCGTGGAACAGCACGCTCACGGGGCGCCGACGGAATCGACGCTCACGGTCGCGCCCGAAAGCGCCGCCGTCGCACACGCAAACGCGCAGGCGCATCGGCTCGGGGCGGTGGTGGTCAACGCCAGCAACAGCGTTCTGCATCACCTGCTGATCGGATCCGTCATCGCGCTGGCATTGCTGGTTCTCGCCTCGATGGCGCTGGGATGGATGATCGCCGGCCGCGTGCTGCGCCCGCTGCAGGTGATCACCGCAGCTGCACGCGAGCTGTCGGCGTCCAACCTACATGAGCGCCTCGCGCTCGAGGGCCCCAACGACGAGCTGCGCGAGCTGGGCGACACGTTCGACGAGCTGCTCGGCAGGCTGGAGTCATCCTTCGAGTCCCAGCGCCAGTTCGTGGCCAACGCCTCGCACGAGCTGCGCACGCCCCTGACGCTCGAGCGCGCGATCCTCGAGGTGACGCTCGCCGACCCTTCGGCGAACACGACATCGCTGCGCGCGGCGTGCGAGCGAGTGCTCGCGATCGGCGAGCAGCAGGAGCGCATGATCGATGCGCTGCTCACGCTGGCACGCAGCGAGCGCGGCCTGGAGCGACGCGAACCCGTGCTGCTGGACACGGTCACGGAGGAGGTCCTGGGCGAGCGGCGCGAGGAGCTTGCGCGGCGCGGCCTGCGCCTGGACGCGAAGCTGGCGCGCGCTCCCGCGAGCGGCGACCCGCGCCTGATCGAGCGGCTCGTGGCGAACCTGCTCGACAACTCCATTCGCCACAACGCGGCCGGCGGTTGGGTGTCGGTGGCGACGCTGCAGGAGGACGGGGAGGCGGTCCTGACGGTCGCCAACAGCGGGGCGGTCCTCGCCCCTGAGGAGCTCGAGCGGCTGCTGCAACCGTTCCACCGGCTCGGCGCCGCCCGTGTCGGATTCGGCGAGGGTCACGGCCTCGGCCTGTCGATCGTGGGCGCCATCGCCACCGCCCACGGGGCGAGGCTGACCGTCGAGCCTCAGGCCGCCGGCGGCCTACGTGTGAGCGTGAGGTTCCCCGACCCCCGATGAGCGCAACGACGCCGGCTCTGCTCGCAGCCGCCGCAGGAGTCGGCTTCGGCCATGCGATCCTGCCCGACCATTGGGTTCCGCTGGCCGTCGTCGGGCGCACACGGCGCTATCCGCTCGCCAGGGTTGCACGCTTGTCGGGCATGGCCGGCGTGGCGCACGTGCTCGTCTCGATCGTGCTCGGCGGCGTGATCATCGCTGTCGGACTGCAGTTCCGCTCGACCGTGCAGAGCGCCCAGGACACCATCATCGGGTGCGTGCTGATCCTCACCGGCCTGGGGTTCGGCGCGCTGGAGCTGAGCGGCCGCGGGCACCATCACGGGCAAGGGCACGGGCATCTCCACGACCACGGCCACTCCCGCGAGCACGCGCACCTGCTGCCCGCTTCCGAGGTCGATGCGCAGGTCGCGGCCGAGGAGGGCCGGCTGCGCGGCCTGGCCTCTGTGATGGTGCCGTTCGGCGCCGCCGCCTCACCGGACCTGACGATCCTCCCGGTGTTCCTCGCGGCGACCACGGCCGGGGTGGGCACCGCGATCAGCTCGCTCGTCATCTTCGCGGCGGTGACGATCGCGACGATCGTCGGCCTGACCCTGCTCGCGTGTTTCGGCGGCTATCAGGTGCGGGGCCAATGGCTCGAGCGATGGGGCAACGTGTTCACCGCGCTCGTGCTGATCCTGATCGGGTCGCTCGTGCTGGCCGGTGTGATCTAGGGACGGTGGGAGAGCGGCGAGCGATCACCGACCGACCAGTTGTGCCCGAACGGGTCGTGGAAGCCGCCCTGGCGGTGCGTTCCCCAGGGCCGCTCGTGCTCCTCGATTCCGGAGTCCGGCGTGGCACCGGCCGCGGTCGCGCGCGCTATGAAGCCGTCGGGGTCATCGACGAACACCTCGATGCGCGTGCTGGTGACGCCGAGACGGTCCGGGCTGTTCTCACCGGGATTGCGCGGGTTGGCCTCGTGCAGGAAGAACGGCGCACCGTCGATCTCCAGGCCGGCGACGCCACCCAGGTTCCACAGCTCGCTCGCACCGAGTGCCTCCCGGTACCACGTCACCGCGGCGTCGGCATCGGCGACGATCAACATCACCGAGATGCACGGGCCCTGAGAGGGCGCATCCTCGGTCTCAGCTCGCGAGCTCACTCGATGCGCCTGCCTGCCTCGTCGAACTCGGAGGTGTCAAAGCGGAAGGCTGTCATTGGTCACGCGAATGCTCTCGGCCGCGCACCCCGGGGCGACTGCCAGCGTCGCCGCACAGGAAGCTTGCCTCAAGAATCAGATATTTCCAGCAAGAACGGGAGCGACGGGACTCGAACCCGCGACCTCTGCCGTGACAGGGCAGCGCTCTAACCGACTGAGCTACGCCCCCGCGGTTGCCCGGATGACCTTCGCCGGCTCCGCGCGGGTCAATTATGCCAAGACTCGGGCATCGCGCCTCGGCGGGCCGATCTGGCAGCCCGCCCAGCGTGTGCTCTACCCTGGGGTCATGGCGCTCGTGGGACCTCCGCAGATGAGGAAAAGCCACCCGATTCCGATCATGCTGGACGACCTGCGCGCCGAGCGCTCGGCGCAGGTTCCCTTCCCGGCCGGCGAGACGAGCTTCTCGCTGGCACGCACCAGGCGCTGGGCCGAGGATCCGCTGCCGATCCTGCTCGACTGCTACGAGCGCTACGGGTCCGTGTTCACGCTGCGGCTGCTGCACAGCAACGTCGTGTTCATGCTCGGGCCCGAGGCCAACCACCACATCCTCGTCTCCCACGCCTCCAACTTCGTCTGGCGGGACGGCCACTTCAGGGATCTCATCGGCATGATGGGCGACGGGCTGCTGACGATCGACGGAGACTTCCACCGCCGCTCGCGCCTGATCATGCTGCCCGCGTTCCATCGCGAGCACATCGCCGAGTCCGTCGAGGTGATCCTCGCCGAGACGACGGCAGCGACGGAGCAGCTCACGCCCGGAGCCACCGTTGACCTGTACGCGTGGACCCGGCACCTGGCGATGCGGGTGGCGATGCGGGCCCTCTTCGGCCTGGACCCCGACGGCAGGGCCGCCCGCAGCATCGACGCGGCGGGCCTGTTCGAGGAGGCGCTGGGCTTCTACGCGAGCGACTACCTGCTGCGGGTGCTGCGAGGACCGCGCAGCCCCTGGGCGCGCATGCAGGCGGCCGTGCGCAAGCTCGACGTCCTCGTCTACGAGGAGATCAACCGGCGGCGATCCAGCGGGGAACGGGGCGGGGACATCCTCAGCCTGCTGCTCGACGCCGAGGACGAGGACGGCAACCGCCTCAGCGACATACAGATCCGCGACGAGGTGATGACGCTCCTTTTCGCCGGGCACGACACAACGACCTCGACGGTCTCCTTCATGTTCTATGAGCTCGCCCGCCACCCCGGCGTCGTGGCCCGGCTGCAGGCCGAGCAGGATGCGCGCTGCCCCGACGGGGTCCCCACCCACGCCCAGCTGCTCTCGGGCGAGCTGCCCGAGCTGGAGATGGTCCTCGACGAGACGCTGCGCAAGTACCCGCCCGCGTGGATCGGCCCGCGGCGCGCGGTGGAGTCCTTCGAGTTCGCGGGCTCCACCGTTCCGGCTCGGGCCTTCGTCAACTACTGCTCCTGGGCCTCCCACCATCTGCCCGACGTGTTCGAGGATCCCGAGGCGTTCCGCCCCGAGCGCTTCACACCCGAGGCGCGTGCCGCGCTGCCCAAGGGAGCCTATGTTCCCTTCGGGGGCGGCTCGCGCACCTGCATCGGGATGCGCTTCGGACAGCTGGAGGTGCGCGTCATCGCGGCGATGATCCTCAGCCGCTTCACGCTCTCGGTGCCCGGCGACTATCAGCTGAAGATCCGCCAGATGCCCACCATCAGCCCCAGGGAGGGACTGCCGGTGGTGGTGGCGCAGAGGCCACGCAGCGCGCGCGAGAGCGTTCCCGCGGCGGCCTGAGCGACGCTCTCAGCGCAGCCGCGCGCTCATCGTCAGCTCATAGCCCGGGGGCGCGCCGCCGCCGGCAGCCGCGCCCTGCGCGCTGGCGCCGACGCCCTCGACGTACACACGCGGGTCTGAGAACAGCGTCAGCTGCAGGCCGCCCAGCAGCGCACCCACGGGCCGCGCGACCAGCCGGCCCTCGCTCGCCTGTGCGCGCACGTCCAGCGAGGCGCCGAGGCCGAACAGCCCGCCTTCGGCGCGCACCAGCACGCCCCCGCCGGCGCTTTCGATCAGCTGGACGCTGACCCCCGGCGGCAGCGCCTCCTGGACCTGGGCCTGGGACATGTGGGCCTCGGCGCTCAGCCCGCTGCCGCGCTTGCTGAAGCTGACCCGACTGAGCGACAGGCCCGCGACCGCCACCGAGTCGGCGCTCAGATCGATGTCCTGCGTGCCACCCGCTTCGGCGAGCAGGCTGTCCGCCTGCGCGGGCGTGATGGCGAGCGCCCCGGCCCGCACCCGCACCGACCCGGCGTCGCCCCACAGCAGCTCGATCGCGGGCCACGCGCTGACGTGCACGCTCTCAACACGGCCGTAGCGGCCCAGGCGCGAGGAGATGCGCGAGGCGGCGATCCGCGGCAGGATCAGCTGGGCGAGCGCGAGCACACCCAGCACTCCCAGCCCGCCTATGAGCAGGGCCCTGGCCCTGCCTGTCCCGCCCGCAGCGCGCCGCATCCCCCGAAAGCTTCGCAGGGGATGCGGCGCGGGAGCGGCGGCCGCTCGGCTCCAGCCGAGGCCGCTGGCCGCGAGGAACTGCCTGGCGAGGCTAACCGCGTCCTGCTTCTGGATGCTGACCGCCGCGTTCATCTGCCGGATCGAGCGACCATGGCGCCTGAACCCCTCCGCTAGCCTTCAAGGCGCTGTGAGAGGGCGCGTAGCTCAGTTGGCTAGAGCACCTCGCTTACACCGAGGGGGTCGCCCGTTCGAGTCGGGCCGCGCCCATCCCTCCCGACAGGATCAGACCCCGATGAGCCCACCGACACCGCCCCGCACATGAGCGAGAGCTCCCCCATCCGCATCGCCGTGGTCGGATCCGGCCCGGCCGGCTTCTACACGGCCGGGCACCTGCTCAAGGAGGCCTCCGGCCGCGTCGAGGTGGACATGCTCGAGCGTCTGCCCACACCGTGGGGGCTGGTGCGCTCGGGCGTGGCTCCCGACCACCCCAAGATCAAGTCCGTCACGCGCTTGTACGAGAAGACCGCCGCGCACCCTCGCTTCCGCTACTTCGGCAACGTCACCTTCGGAGAGCACATCTCCAGGGAGGAGCTGCTGGATCACTACCACGCCGTGGTCTACGCCACAGGATCCCCAGCGGACCGGCCGCTGGGGATCCCCGGCGAGGAGCTGCCGGGCTCACACGCGGCCACGGAGTTCGTCGGCTGGTACAACGGGCACCCCGACCACACAGACCTGGAGGTTGACCTCCTGGGCACCGAGCGTGCGGTGGTGATCGGCAACGGCAACGTCGCCCTGGACGTTGCGCGGATGCTGGTGCTGACCCCCTCGGAGCTGGCGCCCACCGACACCGCGGACCATGCGCTCGAGGTCCTGGCGCGCAGCACGGTGCGCGAGGTCGTGATCGTCGGGCGCCGCGGACCGGCGCAGGCGGCGTTCACCAACCCCGAGCTGCTCGAGCTGGGCGAGCTGGCCGACGCCGACGTGATCGTTGATCCCGCCGAGCTGGACCACGCGCTGGCCGTGCACGACGAGGCGGCGGAGCAGGACATCACCTCCAGGCGCAACGTGGAGATCCTGCGCGAATACGCCGAGCGCGAGCCCGCGGGGCACAGCAGGCGGATAGTGCTGCGTTTCCTGCTCTCCCCCACCGCCCTGACCGCCGGGCCCGACGGGCGGGTGGGTGCGGTGGGGCTGATCCGCAACGAGCTGGTGCTCGGCGAGGACGGGCGACTGCGCGCGCAGCCCACCGAGGAGCGCGAGGAGATCGAGGCGGGGCTCGTCTTCCGCGCGATCGGCTACCGCGGCATCAGGCTGCCGGGGGTCCACTTCGACGAGCGCTCCGCCGTCATCCCCAACGAGTCCGGACGCGTCATTGACCCCGCCGGCGGGGAGCCCGCCGCGGGCGAGTACGTCGTCGGCTGGATCAAGCGCGGCCCCTCAGGGGTGATAGGTACGAACAAGAAGGACGCCCAGGAGACCGTTGATGCGATTCTCGCGGACATCGCTGCCGCCGCGAACGCCAACGGCGCCGCGCCGGCCCACGAGCCCCGCACGCCCGATGCGGCGGCCGTCGAGGCGCTGCTGCGCGACCGCCGCCCGGAGCTCATCACCTACACCGCCTGGCAGTCGATCGACGCGCACGAGCGCGCGCTCGGCGAGCCCCACGGGCGCCCCCGCGTGAAGCTCACGCGGATCGAGGAGATGCTGCGCGTGGCCGCCGCCGAATAGCGTTGCCGCGTCTGCGACACTGTCGAGCCGCAAGGCCCCGATAGCTCATCTGGTAGAGCGCCGGACTTTTAATCCGGTGGGGCGGGTTCGAGTCCCGCTCGGGGCATCCCAAAGGGACCGGCAAGCCGTCGGTTCGCGGCGAGCGGCCCGGGCCGCTCGCTAGTGTGCATTGCCTGCTGATCGACCAGGGCCCAACACAGCAAGCACCGGGCGACATCCGGGCCGCAGCCGAGAGCCTGATGGGCGAGATGGAGCAGGCGCTGGAGGCGCTCGTGGCCATCTCCAGCCCCTCGGGTGACATCGAGGCGGCTGAGCGGACGGTATCGGTGTGCGAAGGCCGGCTGCCACCGGAGGCAGCGGTCGAGCGCCTGCAGTGCTCATCCCCGGGGCATGCACAGGACCTGCTGGCACGGCTCGCCGGGTCCGGGCGCGCGCGCATTCTGCTGCTCGGCCACCTCGACACCGTCTTCGCGCACGGCGATCACGTCGAGCTGCAGCGCGACGGCCAGCGCTGGCGCGGATCCGGGACGGTCGACATGAAGGGTGGCGTGGCGCTCGCGCTCGCGCTGATGGGCTGGTTGGCGGCACGGCCAGAGCTGTTCGCAGAGCTCGCGCTGCTGCTCGTCGTCGATGAGGAGTGGCGCCTGGCCCCGTTCGCTCACGTCACCAGGTTCGAGGCATTCGATGCGTGCCTGTGCTTCGAGGCGGGGGAACAGAGCGAGACCGGCGAGGAGCGCGTGATCGTGCGGCGCAAGGCGGCGGGGACGCTCGAGGTCACGGCGCGGGGACGGGCGGCGCACGCCGGCTCGAACCCCGACAGCGGCGCAAACGCCCTGCTGGCGCTGGCCGATGCTGCAACTGCGGCGGCGGCGCTGCACGACCCGGGCGGCCCGGCGGGGCTGAGCGTGGTCCCGAGCAGGATCGCATCCGGCGGGGCCATCAACGTCGTGCCTGCCGACGGGACGCTCATGGTCGACGTGCGTGCCAACAGCGAGGCCGCCTTCGGCGAGGTCATCCGGGCGATCCCCGCGTCATCACATGGGGCGGCGCTCGACGTCCAGCTGATCCGCAGCTGGCCCGGGATGGACAGCCGAGCGGCCTGCGCCGAGCTGCTCGGCGCAGCCTCGCGTCGCCTGGGGCGCCCGGTCCTCGCGGGCTCGCGCGGCGGAGCGAGCGACGCCAGCCATTTCGCGGGCTCGATAGAGCTGACGATCGACGGCCTCGGACCCCGCGGCGGGCGCGCTCACGCCCCCGAGGAGTACGTCAACGCGCGGAGCTTCCCCGAGCGGCTCGAGCTCGCCATGGCGCTCTGCGAGGTGATGCCGGGTGTGCTCAACCGCTCGCCCGGCGCGGCAGCGGCGCGGACATGAGCAGCCAGCAGCGCACCAGCCCCAAGCCGGGGCCGATCCGCTCCGCCGACCTCGCCGGAGCGCCCCGCATGATCGCGGGCAGGCTGCGGCGCGCCATGCGGCGGCTGGGCTGGGCATACGAGGACCGCCGCCTGAAGCGCGAGCAGGATCGGCGTGTGCTCGGCCCCGCCCACCGCCGCTGGCGCGGGCCGACCGACCACAGCCGCTACTGGTCGGAGTACGACTGGAGCGAGCTCGGTGAGGAGTGGAACGCCTCGCCGGAGTGGAAGCAGGGGCTGATCGACGATGTCCTCGCCGCATGGATACCAGCGGATGCGGCGGTGCTGGAGATCGGCCCGGGGGCCGGACGCTGGACCGAGCACCTCGCCAGGCGAGCTTCGCATCTCGTGCTCGCCGACGTGAGCGAGGGGCCGCTGCAGCTCTGCCGCGAGCGCTTCGCCGAGCAGGATCGGATCGCCTATGTGCTCTCATCGGGCGGCGATTTGCCCGGGGTGGCGGACGGGTCGATCGATGCCGTGTGGTCCTTCGACGTGTTCGTCCACGTCGCCCCGCTCGACCAGGCCGGCTACCTGGAGGAGTTCGCGCGCGTGCTCGCGCCCGGCGGCGTGGCGGTCATACACCATGCCGACGGGCGCAACCGGGGCCAACTGCCATCGCGCGCAGGCTGGCGCTCGCCGATGTCGCGAGGGCTGTTCGCGGCGATGGCCGCGCAGCGCGGCCTGCAGGTCCTCAGCCAGTTCGACTCGTGGGGAACCGCCGGGCGCCACGACCTGAGCGCCTACGGCGACGTGATCACCGTCTGCAGGCGCTGAGCGCCTGGCCAAGCAAAAGGGAGGTCGACATGCAGATCACCAGAAACGCAACCACCACCGCGCCCGGGCCGGGGGATTGGTTCACGGGCGCGGTCTACATCGACGCGGTCGCCGCGCCCATGGAGCCCGCCCGCGTACAGGCCGCCAGCGTGCATTTCACGCCCGGTGCCCGCACGGCATGGCACACGCACCCCAATGGCCAGTCGATCCACGTGACCGAGGGCGTCGGCCGCTGCCAGCGGCGCGGCGGGCCGGTCGAGACGATCCGCCCAGGCGACAGCGTGTTCTTCGAAGCGGGCGAGGAGCACTGGCACGGCGCCAGTCCCGACCGCTTCATGACCCACATCGCGATGCAGCAACTCGACGAGCAGGGCAGCGCCGTCGTGTGGGGCGAGCACGTCAGCGACGAGCAATACGACCCGCCGGGCGCCGCCTGAGCGCCCGCTCGTGTGCCGGACGCGGACGAAGCTAGACGGAAGGGGGTCCACCCAACCTTTTCATCGCTCCACCCGCGTCCAGCGAACCCGAGATTATCGAACCGGGGAATCGCTGCGGGGGGCCGCCACTGCCGGCGACCCCCCGCGTCAGATCACTCTTTCTGGGCGCTCGCCGAGACCATCCCGACGCCCGTTGGTGCCGTGGCGGATGCCGCGACGCCGGCGGGGGCGCCAGCCGGGGCACCGGTGATGCGGGGGCGGTGCGGGAACGTCTCGTGCAGCTCCTCCGCGACGGCGATCTCGTGCGCCGAGGCGGCCAGCGCCCGTTCGAGGTCGCGCTGTATCGCCGGCAGCGCCTGCGGCTCGGCGCGGTGCATCTGGTAGAGGCGTGCGCCGCCGAGCAGCATGAACGCGAGGAACAGGTAGGGGAACAGGTTCACCGGGTAGGGCGGCGCCGGGTAGAAGCTTCCCACCGTCGGCACCAGCAGACACAGGAACGCCGCAATCGCAACAGCCACGTTGCGATGCTTCAGCTCGCCGAGCTTGCGCAGGTAGAACGGCGCGGCGATCGTGATCAGGAAATAGGCCGAGAGGAATCCGAAGGCGGCCATCGTGCCGGCGTCGCCGAACAGCGTGCTGGGGCTGGTCCCGGTGAGGTTGAAGATCCCCGCGACGAGCAGGATCACCGTCCCGTATGAGGCCAGCGCAACGTGCGGGGTCATGTTCTTGTGATGCACGACGTGCGCGCGCTTGGGCAGGAACCCATGCCCGCTCAGCGGGAAGATGATTCGGGCTCCGGCGTTCAGGCATGAGAGCGAGAGCGAGAAGAAGCTCACCATCGCGCCGAGCGCAACCGGCACATGGAAGAAAGACACGTTGTAGGCGCTTGCGATGTTCGTAAGCGGTGTTTCGAGGGTGCTCAGCGTGACGCCCATGTGCTTGGTGGCGAATACCTCCACGTAGCTCATGAACACCATGAACGCACCAGTGATCAGAAGACTCCAGATCACCGCTCGTGGCACGTTGTGCAGAGGCCGCTTGGCCTCGCCGCCGAGCGTCGTCGCGCTCTCAAACCCAACCAGGCTGAAGATGCACACGACGATCGCGAAGTCCATTCCCTTCAGGCCGACACCGTGAAGCTTCACCTGCGCCGTGTCGACCGACAAGCCGTGCTTGAACAGCACCACCGCCGCCAGCGCCAGGATGCATGTGACAGACAGTGCCTCCAACGCGAGTGTCAGCAGAGATGAGATGCGGATGTCCTTCCATGCGATGGTGAGACAGACCGCGCCGCTGAGAAGGAACAGGAAGATCGGAGAGACCGTCCCGTGCACCCCGATGCCCGACAGGAATTCCTTGGCGAAGATCGCGAACCCCGCCAGGCCCGCCGTGGCTATGCCCCAGTAGGACCAGATCAATGCCCATCCTGAAAGGACCCCGGCCGAGGGCCCCAGCCCGCGCGCGGTGTAGGCATACATCGAGCCCGCCGTCGCAGCTCGGCGAGCGAACTGGTTGAGGCCCATCACGACGAACAGCAGCATCACCGTGCCGAACAGGTAGGCCGCCCATGTCCCCTGTCCGGCGTCGCCGAAGGCGAGGGCGATGATCAGCACAGCCGTCATCGTGGGCGATATCAGCGCCACCGATTGCGCCAGCAGCGGTGGGAACCCGAGCGCGTGCGGTCGCAGCCGGGGCGCGGACTCGGTTGGGCCGTCGTGCGACGGCCCGGCGACAGTGCCGGTACTCATAACGGGTGGACCCCCTGTTTGTATATGTGAAAATACGATCCGGGCGGTGCCGGGACCGGCTCGAAAGCTACGCCCCCGTTTTCACCCCGCCTATGGACCGATGGCCAAGCTCGGTCGGCCACGCTTCGACGTTTTTCTCCCAACAGGCGCCGCGCAGCGCAACCGCTGTCCGACAGTGGTCCATCTTGTGTCAAACAGCGCAACGCGTTATCACATCCGCCCGCGGATACCGCGCTAGTCTCCCTGTGGCTATGGGCGCGATCCTTGTCTCAGGGCTTTTCACCTACCCGATCAAGTCATGCGCGGGCATCCCCCTGCAGCGGGCGGCCCTAACGGCAAAGGGCTTCGAGCTCGATCGTCAGTTCATGCTGGTGGACGAAGACGGAGACTTCCTCTCACAGCGCAAGGTGCCAGAGCTGGCGCTCGTGCTGCCGGCGCTCACGCAAGGGGCGCTGACCGTGCGCGCACCCGGCATGGAGACGATCGAGATCCCCCTCGAGAGCGAGGCCGATGACTCCAGGCTGCTCGCCGCCACAATTCACGGCAAGCCCGTGAGGGGGCAGCTGCTCGAGGACGAGCTGAGCGAATGGTTCACCGAGTTCCTGCCGCGCTACCGGGACCATCGCCGCTATCGCCTGCTGCGCGTACGCGACGACGCGCCTCGCTACATCAACGAGCGCTACCGGCTGGCGGGGGCCTCAAACAGGGTGGGGTTCGCAGACGGGAGCGCGATTCTGCTGGCGAGCGAGCCCTCGCTGGCGCAGCTGAACACACACCTCGACGAGCCCGTGCCGATGAACCGCTTCCGCCCCAACATCGTCGTCGATGGTCCGGGCCTGGCTGCCTACGACGAGGACCACTGGCTGGAGTTGCAGATCGGCGGGCTGCGCGCCTTTGTGACCAAGCCCTGCGACCGCTGCGTCACGACCGACGTAAATCAGGCGACGGCGAGCACCGGCAAGGAGGTACGCAGGGCGCTGAGGAGTCGCAGGGGGTCAAACGCCCACGACCCCTCCAACACGGGCGTGTTCTTCGCCCAGAACCTCAACCACGTGTTCACGCCCGGCTCAAGCCTCGGCGTGGGCGACCGAGTCGATGTGCTCGGCGCCAGCCCCGAGGCCAACGTGGTGCTCGCCGGGCCGGCGCTGCCCGGCCGGGCAGGCTAGCTGCAGCAGTGGCGGGAGGAGCGAAGCGGCGCGCTTGGGGGCGAGCATTTGGCAACCGTATCGCTGTCCAGATCCGCGCGCGAGCGCCTGATTTGACCTAGGCTTGGGCCGATCGCTCTGGGGGAGCCGGAGACTGCCCCGCCGGAGGCGCCAACCTAGAGAGGGGAATTGTGCGATCTCGCAGCAGTTGTTCATGGGCCGTGCTCGTCGCGTCGGTTTGTGCCGTCTCGGTTGTGCTCGGAGCACCCGCACCGGCCTCCGCGCTGGTGAGGCCCAGCCTCGGCAAGACAGGCTTGCGCTGGGCTTGCCCGCACGGTGCCTGTGACGCGATCGTGGTCACGCGCACGGTGAAAGTGGCCGACGGAGACGCAGTGCCGGGCAGCAAGCAGGTGTTGGACGGCAGCGGCGAACGCAGAGGCCTGGATCCCGCCGACCTGCAGTCGGCATACAAGATCCCATCAACGCTCGCCAGCCCCGTGACTGTGGCCCTGGTGGACGCGTACGGCTACCCGGATGCCGAATCGGATCTGGCCAAGTACCGCGAACGCTACGGCCTGCCCCCGTGCACGAAAGCCGACGGCTGCTTCCGCAAGGTCAACCAGACGGGCAAAGAAGGCTCCTATCCTGCCGAAGAACCGGGCTGGGACGAGGAGGCGGCGCTGGACGAGGACATGGTCTCCGCGGCCTGCCCGCAGTGCCACATCCTGATGGTGGAGGGAAGCGGCGAACTGCCCGCGCAGCTGGGAGCCTCTGAGAACACGGCGGCCAAACTTGGCGCGAACCTGATCAGCAACAGCTACGGCTACCCCGAACTGGAAACGGGCATCTGCGGCGCGACGCACTGCGCGCAGTACAACAAGGACTACACCCACAAGAACGTGATGATCATGGCCTCGGCCGGCGACTCGGGCTACGACGACGCTTTCTTCGAACTGGGCTACGGGACCACCAACTTCCCCGCGGCCTCGCCCGATGTCGTTGCGGTGGGTGGCACGGCGCTGTACAAGGTGCCCGCGCTTGCGCGCGGGTGGACCGAGGAAGCCTGGGGTGAATCGTTCCTGCCGGCCGGCACGGGCAGCGGATGCTCGACCGAGACCAAGCCCTCCTGGCAGACCGACAAAGGCTGCAAAGGGCGCACCGACAACGACGTCTCGGCGGTCGCGGCGGTGATCTCGCCCGCGTCGATCCGCTACGACGGCACCTGGACGCTGGTGGGCGGCACGAGCGTCGCCTCGCCGCTGGTCGCCGGCATCATGGCGCACGCCACGCCGGCCGTCCGCGCGCTGGGCGCACAGGCGTTCTATGAGGAACCGAAATCGCTGTTCGACGTCAGCGAAGGTCTCAACTGGGACACCTTCGACGAAAGCGGCCTCAGCGAATGCGCTCCGCAGGAATACCTGTGCAACGCCGAAGTCGGCTACGACGGCCCCACCGGCCTTGGCACCCCCGACGGGGTTCCGGCGAAATAGCGGCGACCCTGCTCAGCGCGCGGTTCAGATGCGCCGCGCGCTGAGCAGAACGGTCTCGTAGGGCAGCTCGAAGGAGCCGCCGATCTGCTCGATCGCCTCGGCGACGCCGGCGAGCAGGCGCTCCCTGCGCTGCGCCGGAAGCGTCTGGTGGTCGCTGTGGGTGCTGACGTGCTCGACCCACGAGGCGGTGTCATAGGCCTTGCGCCACGCGAAGCGGGAGATCTCCACCTCCCCGAACCCCTCGCACCCGGGGATGCCGCTCTCCTGAGCACGCGTGCGCCCGTCGCGGTTGCCGAGCACCACCGAGTATTTCTCGATCGCAGGCTCAAGGCGCGCATACACCGCCGCGAGGCTCGCGTGCAGCTCCTCGGGAAGCTCGCCGAAGTTCCAGAACAGCGCGATGCGCCCGCCCTCTCGCAGGACGTCCTGAGCACGCATGGCGCCGGCGTGCGGCTCGATCCAGTGCCACGCCTGAGCCGCGGTCACGAGGTCAAAGCGCCGCCCTCGCGCCTGCCACTCCTCAAAGCTGGCGATCTCCACCTCCAGGCCCTTGGCCCGTGCGAGCTGCGCCATGCGCGGGTCGACCTCGACGCCCAGCACCCGGCAGCCACGGTCGGCGAGCAGCCGCGCGGCGATGCCCGTGCCGCAGCCGACGTCGAGCACCTGCTCGGCGGCGTCTGCGAGCAGGGCGTCGATCAGCGCCGCTGGGTAGGTGGGCCGCGCTCGGTCATAGCGTTCGGCGACCGCCCCGAAGGACTCCGCCCGCGCGCGCTCTGCGAACAGCACGGAGCCATCCTAGCCGCGGCCCTGCTGGGCGAGCGCCGGTTTCGGCAGGCCCCAGCGAGGTAACCTGTTTGACGTGCTTGGCGTGGAGGAGATCGAGGACTGGGTCGGGCAGGACGTATTTGACTCCGGCGGCGAGCGCGTTGGCAAGCTGCAGGAAGTCTTCTACTTGACGCGCACCGGCGAGGCGACGTTCGCGACGCTGAAGAGCGGCCTGCTCGGGCGCCACGCACGGGTCGTGCCGCTGGCCGGCGCGTCGGTGGGGCGCGACTACGTGCGCCTGGCCTACACGGGCGAGCAGATCGAGAGCGCAGGCGGCGAGGACGCCCCGGAGACGCTCGGCAGCGAGGACGCGCTGCGCATCGGCGGCGCCTACGGCGTACAGATCGCACCCGAGGACGAGTTCGAGAGCGCGCAGGTGGTGCGCGAGCGGATCCGTGCCTCTGAAGAGGCCCACCGCCGCGCGGAGGAGCTGGCGGCCGAGGCCGACCGCCAGGCGGCCGAGGCGCAGGAGGCGCGGGCCGCCTCCACCGACGCCTCGCGCGAAGCGCAGGAGAAGCAGGAGCGCTCCGAGCGGGCGCGCGCGGAGGCCGATCGCGCCCGCGCGGAGGCCGATCGCCTGGCAGGCCCCTGACACGCGACGGGGCGTAAGGTTGGGCGATCTACCGCGGCGGGCCTGATGCGGCCCTGCCCACCGACCGGGGAGGTCCTGCCATGAGCCCATCCACCCGAGCACCGCTGCAGCTGCACGGCGCGACCGTGCTCATCACCGGCGCCGCGCGCGGCATCGGGGCGGCGTGCGCCGAGCGGATGCACGCGCGCGGGGCGAACGTGGCGCTCGTGGGCCTGGAGGGCGAGCGCATGGAGGCGACCGCTGCGCGCCTTGGCGAGCGCACGGCCGTCTTTGAGGCGGACGTCACCGACCTGGCCGCGCTGAGATCCGCCGTGGAGGGCACCGTGGGGCGGTTCGGCAGGATCGACGTTGCGATCGCCAACGCGGGCGTGGCGTTCGAGGGCGCGCTGGCGAGCTCGCCCGTCGAGCACGTCGAGCGCACGCTGGCGGTCAACCTGCTCGGCGTGTGGCGCACCGATCGCGCGGTGGTCGATGAGATCGTCAGGAGCAGGGGCTACCTGCTGAACATCTCATCGCTCTCCGCCGTTGCGCACCTGCCGCTGATGGGGCCCTACACCGCCGCGAAGGCGGGCGTGGAGGCGATGAGCGACGCGCTGCGCATGGAGCTCGCCCCGCAGGGCGCCGTCGTGGGCTGCGCGTACTTCGGCTTCATCGACACCGACCTGGTGCGCGCCAGCTACGCGCGTCCGTCGGCGTCGCTGATGAACGCCAACACCCCCGCCTTCCTGCGCGAGCCGGCGCCGCTGTCGCGGGCGATCGACGCGATCGAGCGGGGCGTGCAGACGCGCGCGCACCGCCTGTGGTACCCGCGCTGGGTTGGCCCAGCGATCGCCATGCGGGGCGTCATCCAGCCGCTCATCGAACTGCGCTCGCGCAGCGAGCAGGCGCGCCTGGCAGAGGCGATTCGCCTGGCCGATCCCGCCGGCGGCCACGCCGCGCAGGAGGATCCCCTGCTGGGCGTGGCCGCCGAAGCGATCCGCTGAGCGCTCCCGAGCAGGCCGTCGCTGCGGGGAGCGCTCCCGGGTCTAGCGACTCTTCGGGCCTTCGCCCGCCTCGCCAGCCTCGCCCGTCTCGCTCGCGGGCGCGGCGTGCTCCTCGCCGTCGGCGAGAATCCGGTAGAGGTCCCTGCGGGCGCCCGCGAGCACCTCGCGCGCCTTTGCCACCTGGCCCTCACTGCCGGTCTGCATGACCTGGACGAAGGCGCCTGCGACCTCGCGCATGAGCCTGCCGAGCTCGTGGACGCCACTGCTGACGTCCTCGCTCATCTCATCCCACGGCGCGGGACGATCGGCGCCACGCTCGGCGAGGTGCGCGCGTCCCTCGTCGGTGAGGTTGAAGAGCTTGCGCCCATCGACCTCCTGTGAGCGGATGAGGCCCTCGTCCTCGAGCTGTGCCAGCGCGGGGTAGACCGAGCCGGGGCTCGGACGCCACACGCCGCCGCTGCGCTCCTCCACCTCCTGCATCAGCTGGTAGCCGTTGCGGGGCTCCTCGGCGAGCAGCAGCAGGGCGGCGGTGCGGAAATCGCCGCGCCGCGCCTTGCGGCCGCGGCCGCGGCCGCGCGGCCCTCCGCCGCCGGGGCCGAAGCCGCCCGCGAACGGGAAGCCGCCGAACTCGCCCCTGGGTCCGGGGCCGTAGCTGCGGCAGCGGTGCCCCGAGTGGCGGCCGTGGCGGCCGCCCTGGGGCCTGTCTGTTGTTGGGTAATCTGAACTTCCGAACATATCTATTTCCTATCTTGAGCTATCAAAGTACGGTCACGATATATCGTCATCAGGGTTTTGTCAAGTCCCTCCCCGCGAACGGGGCGAGCGAGCTGCAGCGGCGCCTGCTTGGCGCGGAGGGCTAGTGGCGGAAGTGGCGCCGGTCGGTGGCAAGCATCGTCGCCTCCGTGGCGTCGGCGGCGGCGACGACGTCCTCGTCGCGAATGGAGCCGCCCGGCTGGATGATCGCGGCGATGCCCGCGGCGGTCGCCAGCTGGACGCCGTCGGGGAAGGGGAAGAAGGCGTCCGAGGCCATCGCCGCTCCCGGCAGCAGCTCGGGCTGTGTGGCGCGCGCCTTCTCCACCGCGATGTTGACGGCGTCCACGCGGCTCATCTGCCCCGCGCCGATGCCGATGGTGGCGCCGTTGGAGGCGATGACGATGGCGTTGGAGCGCACGTGGCGGCATACGCGCCATGCGAACAGCAGGTCCTCCCACTCCGGCTCGCTGGGCGCTCGCACGCTCATCACGCGCATCTCCTGCCGTGTCTCGGTGACGACGTCCTGGTCCTGCAGCAGCAGGCCACCCATGACCGGGCGCGACTCGAGCGTGCGCACCGGCGGGGGCCAGCTGGGCAGCTCGAGGATGCGCACGTTTTTCTTGGTCTGCAGCACCTCCAGCGCCTCCGGCTCATAGGAGGGCGCGAGCAGCACCTCGATGAACTGCTCGGACAGGCGTTGCGCGAAGGCGAGGTCGACGGGGCGGTTCAGTGCGATCACGCCGCCGTAGGCGCTGACGGGGTCGCACTTGAGCGCCAGCTCGTACGCTGCCAGGCCGTTCTCGGCGATGGCGCAGCCGCACGGGTTGTTGTGCTTGATGATCGCGCACGCCGGCTCCTCGAAATCCTCGACGAGCTCGCGCGCGGCGCTCAGGTCGAGCAGGTTGTTGAACGACAGCTCCTTGCCGTGTAGCTGCACCACGCCCGCAAGCAGATGGGTGGAGCCGACTTCCGCGTAGTAGGCGGCGCGCTGGTGCGGGTTCTCGCCGTAGCGCAGCTCGAGCACCTTCTCCATCGCGATCGACAGGTTCTCGGGGAAGCCCACCTCCCCGCTGTGCCCGGCGAACCAGCGTGCGATGGCCGCGTCGTAGCGGGCGGTGCACGCGAACGCCTTCGCCGCGAGCGCCCTGCGCCTGTGCGGAGAGAGGCGCCGCTCGCCGGCACGCAGCTCCTCCAGCACCTCGCCGTAATCGCCCGGGTCGACCACGACGGCGGCAAACTGGCTGTTCTTGGCGGCCGCGCGGATCATCGTGGGACCGCCGATGTCGATGTTCTCGATGATCTCCTCATCGGAGGCGTCGCCCCTGGCGACGGTCTGCTCGAACGGGTACAGGTTCACGCACACCAGGTCCACCTGCTCGATGCCCTGCTCGGAGGCCGCCTGCAGGTGCGAAGGCTCGTCGCGGCGCGCGAGCAGGCCTGCATACAGCCTCGGGTGCAGCGTCTTGACGCGCCCGTCCATGATCTCCGGGAACCCCGTGAAGTCCTCGATCGAGCGCACCTCGATCCCGGCACCTGCGAGCTCGCGGGCGGTGCCGCCGGTGGAGATCAGCTCGACGCCGAGCTCGCGCAGTCCGCGGGCGAAATCGACGATGCCGGCCTTGTCGGACACCGACAGCAGCGCCCTGGCCACCCTGACCTCGCCGGGCGCAGCCGCCTCGACGCCGGTGCTCTGGGAGATCGCGGGGGAGCCGTCGCTGGCCATCTCCGCAGAGCCTATCCCTCGGCCCCGCGGATCGCGATGCGGCGGGGATTGCCGGGATCGCGCGACAGGGCACCCTGCGCGAACAGCCGCACCGCATTCGGCAGCAGCTCGTGCTCGACGGGTCGCAGCGCCGCCATCACCTCCTCCTCGGTGCGGGCGCCGGGCAGCTCCACCGCGCGCTGCAGGATCACCGGCCCGGTGTCGGTGCCAGCGTCGACAAGGTGCACGGTGACGCCAAAGACCTTCACGCCATAGGCGAGCGCCTGGGCGACCGCGCCCATCCCCGGGAAGGCGGGCAGCAGCGAAGGGTGCACGTTGATTACGGCGTCGGGGAATCGCGCCAGGAAGGGCTCCCCCACTAGCTGCATGTAGCCCGCGAGGACCACGAGCCGCGCGCCGCACTCGGTCAGCCAGCTCGCGAGCGCCTCATCCCTGGCCTGGCGATCGGCGTAGTCGGCACGGTCAAAGACGCGCGTGGGAACGCCGCGCGCCTGAGCGCGCTCCAGCGCAGGGGCCTGCGCCGAGTTCGAGGCGACGCCCACGATGTCCGCCTCATGCCCGTGCACACCGTCCAGCAGGGCCTGGAGGTTGGTCCCCGACCCCGAGACCAGGACGGCGATGGGCAGGCGCTGGGGCACGGCGCCGCACGATAGCTGTGACGTAGCGCACAGAGGCCGCAGGTGCCTTGCGCGAAAATACTGTCGAGGGCGGAGAGTCCGCAGGCCGATCGTTTCAGAAGCAACCCACCCCCGACCGACAGGACTCCCGAGATGTTCCCAGTCATCCTCATAGTGCTGGTGGTGATCGCCGCGATCGCCTTCACAGTCGCCTCCCAGGCCCAGGGCGGCCTGATCGGCCACCACTCCTACAACAACCGCCAGAACGACGCAGCCGGCGCCCGCGAGGACCACCTCAACTGAGTGCCCGATGCGCGAGCGAGGGCGATGCGCCGGCACGCTCTCAGCGAGCTCCAGGCGCATGGCTGTCCACCCGGGGCCTCCTAGGCTGAGACGAGCGGCAACTCGGGCGGAGAGCCCGTCTCCCCGCCATCGGCGCTCTGCGCCTCCAGCGAGAACTTCCCGCCCGCTCCGTCGCTGCCCTCCAGCGGATACTCGCCGGTGAAGCACGCGTCGCAGTGCGTGGCGCGCGTGGCGCCGACGGCCTCATAGACACCCTGCAGCGAGAGGTAGTGCAGCGAGTCGCAGCCGAGCTCGGCGGCGACCTGCGCGGAGGTGCGTCCGTGGGCGATCATCTCCTCGCGCGTGGACATGTCGATGCCGTAGTGGCACGGATGCTTGATGGGCGGCGCGGAGATGCGCATGTGCACCTCGGCAGCGCCCCCGTCCTTGAGCATCTGCACGATCTGCCTGGTCGTGTTGCCGCGCACGATGGAGTCGTCGACGACGATCAGCCGCTTGCCGGCGATGACCTCCGGCAGCGGGTTGAACTTCAGCCGCAGGCCGTGCTTGCGCAGCTCCTGGCCTGGCTGGATGAACGTGCGCGCGACGTAGCGGTTCTTGACGAAGCCGTCGTCCTGGGGCAGTCCGGCGGCGCGCGCCAGGCCTCGGGCGGCGGCGTTGCCGGAGTCGGGCACCGCGATCACCAGGTCGGCCTCCACGGGTGACTCGTGCCACAGGATCTCGCCCATGCGCCCCCTGGCGACCTGCAGGGCATGGCCGTTCATGCGCGTGTCGGGCCGCGCGAAGTAGATGTACTCAAAGACGCAGAAGGCCTTGCGCTGGCCGGGTGAGACGATGCGGCTCTGCAGGCCGTGCTCGCCGAGCGTGACGACCTCGCCGGGCTCCACGTCGCGCAGGTACTTGGCGCCGATGATGTCGAACGCGCACGACTCGCTGGCGACGCAGTAGCGCGGCTGCCCATCCGGCGTGGCGGGCTCGAGCACGCCGATCGCCAGCGGCCGCAGGCCGTGCGGATCGCGGAAGGCGACGACGCGGTCCTTGGTCATGGCGACGATCGAGAAGGCGCCGCGCAGGCGCGGCAGCACCTCCGCGATGGCGTCCTCGACGCTGTCGGCGGGGCTGGTGGCGATCATCGCGGCGATGATCTCCGAGTCGGAGGTGGAGCTGAACGCGACGCCGCGCTCGGAGAGCTCCTCGTGCAGCTCCAGCGCGTTGATCAGGTTGCCGTTGTGGGCGAGTGCGACCTCGCGGCGCGAGCCGTTGGTGCCCTCTGAGCGCTGCACCGGCTGGGAGTTCTCCCAGGCGTTTGAGCCGGTGGTGGAGTAGCGCACGTGGCCGATGGCCAGCTCGCCGGCGAGGGTGCGCAGGTCGTTCTCGGTGAAGACCTGGTTGACCAGGCCCAGCTCGCGGCGGGTGATGATCTGCCCGTCCCGGTCTGCAGCCGCGATGCCCGCCGACTCCTGCCCCCTGTGCTGCAGGGCGTACAGCGCGAAGTACGACAGGCGAGACACCTCATGACCGGGCGCATACAGACCGAACACTCCGCACTCATCGCGCGGTCCATCACGCATCGTGTTCACAAACTAACAGGCCCGCGGGCCGCGTCCGGGGACGGTCTCGGCGATGTGCGGGGCTGGAGCCATGCGGGCCATCGCTAGTGGAAGAACCCCGCCAGCCCGCCCGCGTGGGCTTCCTGCAGCTCGGCTAGGGCCGCGTCGAGCCCGTCCGGGGGCTCGCAGCCCACCAGATCGATGCGCAGCATCTCCCCCCCGACGCTGCCGATCAGCTGCACGGGCACGCGCTCGCCCAGCGCTTCGAGCTCGCTCGCGGGGCCGCTGAGGATGAAGCCTCCGGGCGCCTCGCCGAACAGCGCCGAGCGCGCATCGCCGCCGGCGTCGGCGTCGACGTCGACGTCGACGCGCAGGCTCGCGCCGAAGCCCCCCGCCAGGCAGCACTCGGCCACGGCGACCGCCAGGCCGCCCTCGGCGATGTCGTGCGCGCTTGAGATCGATCCGGCGCGCACAGCGTCGCGGACGGCCGCATGGGTGGCAACGGCCGCCTGGATGTCGATCTCGGGCAGACCGTCGGGGAGAGGCCGGCCCTCGAGCTTGGCGAGCTCGCCGGCGCCCGCGGAGGGGGAGAACGCCCCCACCACGGCGATGGCGTCGCCTGCGCGCTGGAAGGCGAGCGCGCCCGCGCGGCGGGCGTCGGGTAGGCGCCCGACCATCCCGATCACGGGGGTCGGGTAGATGGGGCCGGTGGAGCCCTCGTTGTAGAGCGAGACGTTGCCTCCGACGATGGGGGCGCGCAGGGCGCGGCAGGCCTCCGCCAGGCCGGCGACGGACTCGCACAGCTGCCAGGCGATGTGCGGCTTCTCGGGGTTGCCGAAGTTGAGGTTGTTGGTCGTGCCCAGCGGCTCGGCGCCGACGCAGGCGAGGTTGGCCGCGCACTCCAGCACGGCGGCGACGGTGCCTCGGCGCGGGTCGGCGGCGACGCGGCGGCCGTTGCCGTCGATGCTGACTGCGATGGCACTGCCGTCGGGTAGCGCGAGGACTGCGGCATCGGCCTGCTCGGGGCGGCGCACGGTGCGCGACTGCACGATCGCGTCGTACTGCTCGAACAGCGCTCGGCGCGAGGCCAGGTTGGGACTCGCCAGCAGCGCCAGCAGCGCCTCCCGGTGCGAGCATCCGAGCGCCACGCTCGCCTCGGGTGGGGCGTAGATGGGCGCGGCCGGCTTCTCCGGGTGCAGGTCGTATAGGGGGCACTCGTCCACGAGCGCGCGCACGGGCATCTCGCCCACGAGCTCGGCGCCGTCGAGCACGCGCACGAGCATCGTCTCGGTGACGCTGCCGATCGCCGTGCCCCCGACCTCCCACTTCTCGCACACGCGCAGCACCGCCTGCAGGTTGGCCGGCTCCACCACGCAGAGCATGCGCTCCTGGGACTCGCTGACCATCACCTCGAACGGCTCCATGCCGGCCTCGCGCAGCGGCACCCTGGCGACGTCGATGTCGATCCCCACCTCCCCCTTTGAGGCCATCTCCGCCGCCGAGGAGGTGAGGCCCGCGGCGCCGAGGTCCTGCAGCGAGACGAGCAGTCCCAGCTGCAGCAGCTCCAGGGAGCACTCGAGCAGCTTCTTCTCCTCGAAGGGATCGCCCACCTGGACGGTGGGGCGCTTGGCGGCATCCTCGCCCTCGCCTCCCAGCTCGGCGGAGGCGAGCACGGATGCGCCGCCGATGCCGTCGCGGCCGGTGGAGGCGCCGAACAGGACGAGCAGGTTGCCCGGGCCGGCGGCGGCGCTGCGGATTAGCTGCTCGCGCCGGGCCAGGCCGAGCGCCATGGCGTTGACGAGACAGTTCTGCTCATACGGGCCCTCGAAGTAGACCTCCCCGCCGACGGTGGGCACGCCGATCGAGTTGCCGTAGTGCCCGATGCCAGACACGGCGCCCTCCAGCAGGTAGCGCACACGCGCCGCGGGCCCGGAGGGACGCTGCTCGCTCGCGGGCCCCGGCTCGCCGAAGCGCAGCGAGTCGAGCACGGCGATCGGGCGCGCGCCGATCGCGAAGATGTCACGCAGGATCCCCCCGACCCCGGTGGCGGCTCCCTGGAAGGGCTCGACGGCGCTTGGGTGGTTGTGGGACTCGACCTTGAACGCGCACACCAGCCCGCCCCCCACATCCACCGCGCCGGCGTTCTCGCCGGGGCCCATGACGACGTGCTCGCCCTGGGTGGGCAGCGTGCGCAGCAGCTTCTTGGAGTGCTTGTAGGCGCAGTGCTCGCTCCACAGCAGCGAGTACATGGCGAGCTCCACCTGGTTGGGCACGCGCCCCTGCTTGGCGCACACGAGCTCGTACTCATCACGCGTGAGGCCCAGCGCGAGCGCGTCGCCGACGCCCGGGAGCGTGGCGGCCTCAGCCACGGCCCGCCACCGCCATGCGCATCGACTCGAAGATGAGCAGGCCGTCGCTTGAGCCCCCGATGAGCTCCTCCACGGCGTGCTCTGGATGGGGCATCAGCCCGAACACGTTGCCCTGCTCGTTGCACACTCCGGCGATGTCGCGCGCGGAGCCGTTGAAGTTCTGGCCCTGGGCGTAGCGCAGCACGACCTGCCCGGCGTCCTGCATGGCGTCGAGCGTGTGCGACTCGGCGTAGTAGCGCCCCCAGCCGTGCTTGGCGGGGATGCTCAGCAGCTGCCCGGGCGAGCAGGCGCGGGTGAACGGCGTGCTCGCGGCCTGCACCTCGAGCTCGACCTGCCTGAAGGTGAAGCGGAGGTTGGTGTTGGGCAGCAGCGCACCCGGGAGCAGCCGCGCCTCGCAGAGCACCTGAAAGCCATTGCAGATGCCGAGCACCAGGCCTCCTTCGGCGGCGAAATCGATGACGGACTCCATGGCGGGCGAGAAGCGCGCGATGGCGCCGGCGCGCAGGTAGTCGCCGTATGAGAAGCCGCCGGGCACGACGATCGCCTCGGCGCCGCCGAGGTCGCGGTCGCCGTGCCAGATGAGCTCCGCCTCGCCGACGCGCCGGGCGGCGCCCAGCGCGTCCACCTCGTCGCATGAGCCGGGGAACTGGAGGACCCCGAACTTCATCTCAGCGGTCGAGGATGATCTCGTAGTCCTCCACCAGCGGGTTGGCGAGCAGCTTCTCGCACATCTCCTCCAGCCGGCCCGGCTCGGACACGTCGAGCTCCACCAGCCGGCCGATGTGCACGTTGTGCACGCCCTCGAAGCCGAGCGCGGGCAGCGCGCGCTCGACGGCGACACCCTGCGGATCCAGGATGCCCGCCTTGGGGCGGATGAGCACGCGAGCCCTCACGCTGCGCCGGTGGCGGTGCGGGCGAGCCACTGCGCGAAGGGCTCCCCGGTGATGCGCTCGTAGGCCTCGATGTAGCGGGCGCGCGTCCCCGCGACCACGTCCTCGGGGATGGCCGGCGCGGGGGGCTTGCGATCCCAGCCGCTGGCGGTCGCCCAGTCGCGCACGTACTGCTTGTCGAAGCTCGGCTGTGAGCGCCCGACCTCGTAGCTGTCGAGGGGCCAGTAGCGGGAGGAGTCGGGCGTGAGCACCTCGTCGCCGACAACGAGCACGCCGCTCTCGTCCAGGCCGAACTCGAACTTGGTGTCGGCGAGGATCACGCCGTTGGCGCGGGCGTGCTCGGCGGCGAAGGAGTAAAGCTCGATCGCGACGTCCGCCACGCGCCGCATCAGCTCACGGTCGCCGACCAGCGCGGCGGCTCCGTCGAAGTCGATCGCCTCGTCGTGTCCCACCTCGGCCTTGGTGGAGGGCGTGAAGATGGGCTCGGGGAGCTGCTCGGACTCCCGCAGGCCCTCGGGCAGCCGGATGCCGGAGACCGTGCCCGTGGCCTTGTAGTCAGACCAGCCGGAGCCCGTGATGTAGCCGCGCACGATGCACTCCACGGGGAGCATCCGCAGGCGCCGCACGACCAGCGCCCTGCCCCGCTCAGACGCCGGCACGCCCTCGGTGGCCGAGATCATGTGGTTGGCCACGATGTGGCCGGTCCGCTCGAACCAGAAAGCCGACAGGCCTGTGAGAACCCTCCCCTTGTCGGGGATCGGCGTGGGGTGCACGGCGTCGTAGGTGGAGATTCGGTCGCTTGCGACCATGAGCAGCTCGCAGTCCCCGAGCCGATACATCTCGCGGACCTTCCCGCTGGAGAGGAGGGCGAGGTCGGCGAGGGTGCTCACGGGGCCCGATGCTACCAACGGGAGCGGTGGTCGCTCAGGCGATCTCGTCAAGCCGGGCGAGGATCTCACCGGCGTGGCGCACGTAGTGGGAGTAGTCGAAGATCTCATCGAGATCCAGTCCGGCTGCGCGCTCGTCGCGCGCCAGCAGCTCGCGCAGAGGGATGCCCTCATCCCAGGCCTTCTGGGCGAGCTCCTGGACGATCCGGTAGGCGTCCTGGCGCGATGAGCCGGCGGCGACGAGGGCCAGCAGGACCCGCTGGGAGAACAGGGCGCCGTGTGTGAGCTCGAGGTTCTCGGCCATCCGCTGGGCGTGGATGGTCATGTCGCGTACGAGCACGATCGCGCGATGCTGCAGGTAGTCGAGCAGGATCGTGGAGTCCGGCAGGATCACCCGCTCGACCGATGAGTGCGAGATGTCGCGCTCGTGCCAAAGGGCCACGTTCTCCAGGCCCGCCTGGGCGTTGCCGCGCAGCACTCGGGCGAGACCGGAGATCTGCTCGGACTTGATCGGGTTGCGCTTGTGCGGCATCGACGAGGATCCCTTTTGATCGGCGCGGAACGGCTCCTGGACCTCGCGCACCTCGGTCCGCTGCAGGTGGCGCACCTCGACGGCCAGACGTTCCAGGCCGGCCCCGGCCAGCGCGATCGCCGAGAGCAGCTCGGCGTGGCGGTCGCGCGCGACGACCTGGGTGGAGACATCCTCGCGGCCGATCCCGAGGCGCTGAAGGACACCTAGCTCGAACTCGAGGTTGGTCGAGGCGTAGGTGCCGACCGCCCCCGACAGGGCGCCGACCTCGACCCGCCGAAACGCCGCCTCCAGCCGTTCGGCGTTGCGGTGCGCCTCGAAGGCGAAGCCGGCCAGCTTGATCCCAAACGTCGTCGGCTCTGCGTGAACGCCATGCGTGCGCCCGACACAGAGCGTGCCCACCTGCTCGCGCGCCCGTGCGGCAAGCGTCGCCACGAGCTCCCGGGCACCGGGAAGGACGACCTCGCCGACGGCCTTCAGCTGCAGCGCCAGCGCCGTGTCCAGGACATCGGAGGAGGTCAGGCCGAAGTGGATCCAACGGCCGGCGGCGCCGGCCGACTCGGCCAGGACGTCAACAAAGGCCGCCATGTCGTGCTCGGTGACCTTCTCGCGCTGGTTGACCGCCTGCACCGAGAAGCTCGCCCCGCGGATCGCCGCGAGCTCGGCCTCGGTGGGTCCGTCGGCGCCGAGCAGAGCCGGGAGCTCCTCGCAGGCGGCAACCTCGACGCGGCGCCAGGTCTGCATGCGGGCCTCGTCGGTCCAGAGCTCGCCGAGCGCCGGGCGGGTGTAGCGGGGGATCACTGCTCTTGATTATCGCCGCCTGCCGGCGGCGGTGCGCTCACCGCGGGCGGCGGCCAAGGCGGGCGGCGGCGGCCCGGGCGCTCAGCAGCCGAGGATCTTCGCGGCGAGGATGGCGGCGTTGCGTGGATTGTCCAGTCCCACGCAGGCGACGGGCACGCCCGGGGGCATCTGCACGATCGAAAGGATCGCGTCAAGGCCCCCCGCCGCGGTCAGCCGCCCGGAGAGCGGCACGCCGATCACGGGCAGGTCTGTGTGCGCCGCCACAGCCCCGGGCAGGGCGGCGGAGATGCCGGCGCCGGCGATGATCACGCGCAGGCCCCTCATGCGCGCGTTCTTGGCGTATTCGGCAACGACGTCCGGCTCGCGGTGGGCTGACATGACGCGCACCTCGTGCAGGATGCCGCGCTCTTCCAGCTCCCGCGCGGCCTTCTCCATCGACTCCATGTCGCTCTTGGAGCCCATCACGACCCCCACCTGCGGGCTGTCCACGTCGATGTCGTCGAGCTGTGACTGCACCTCTGCCTCGTCCAGTGGCTCGGGCACCAGCGAGATGCCGGGCGCGGGGCCGGGGCGACCCTCCTGTGCGGAGGGCTCGCCGCGCTCGCCCCCGGATCCCTCACCGCCCGCTGGGATCAACGTAGCCCCCGGCGCGCCGAGCCGATTGGGAGGTGTGTGGGAGCTGTTGCCCGCGTGCAGAGCATCGCGCAGGAGGATACGCGGCCGGCGGGCGGAGTCGCGCGCGCGTGGACGGTCCGGCTCACAGCGAGGCGATGAAGTCCTCGATGGGGATCGCGCTGAGCGTCTCGTAGCGGGCGGTGCCGCGCGAGCCCAGCTCGAGCGAGATGCGCGCCATGGCGCCCTCGTCGGGGGCCTCGACGACGGAGATGAAATCGGTGTGTCCGAGGGTGGCCCACTGGGCCTTGACCTTGGCGCCGAGCTGTTCCACCTCCTTGTTGACCTCGAGGATGCGCTCCGGGTTGTTCTTGACCGTCTGCACGCCCTCGGGCGTGAGGGTGGTCAGCATGATGTAGGTGGGCATCGTGGCTGCTCCTTCGGTGGCTCGTTGCGATCGGCTGGCGCCGCCGGGACGGCGATGTGGTGGTTCTACCCGATCGGCGGCCTCGGGGTTCGGCGAGCTGAGGCTCGCATGCTCAGCTGTTGGAGCTGGTCTGCACGGCGAGGATGCTCGCCTGACCGCCCAGGGACTGGAATTGGGCTTCTGCGGGCGCTTCGAACTGGTACTGGTAGCAGCGCAGGGAGATGACGCTCGGCGAGGCCGATGAGAACGCGAGCTCGACCGGCATGGTTGCGGCGGCGTAGTAGAAGAGGCTGTCTTTCACGTCGAGGGGCGCCCCCCAGAATCCGATCGGGCCGGTCGTCGTGGGCGCTGCGGCCGGCGTGTCCGTGAGCTCGCACTCGTAGGCCACCAGCGCGCCAGGCTTCACGGACACCGCCTCCAGACCGACGCTCCCCTGCACGAGGAAGCTGCCCGCCGGAACTTCCTTGCGCACGATCGTTGCCTGGGCGGTTTCGGTCGTCGCTTCGAGTTTGACGGCCGTTTCGCTCGTGTTGGTCGCGCTGAAGCCCGCCACGGCGCCGTTGAGCCCGTTGCTGCCGCTCGCCCCGCTGGGCCCGGTGGGGCCCGTGCTCCCCGCTGGTCCGGCGACGCCCCAGGAGAGCAGATGCTCGCCATGCTTGCACTTGGGCTTATGCGTGAACAGCCGAGCGTTGCCGTTCTTCTTGCTGACGCAGGCGTACACGGTCGCTGTCGCGCCCGCGGATGTGGCGGGCAGAGCGAGCGCCGGCAGGGTCATGAGGCCGAGCAGAAGCGTGAGTCCTAGAGACTTCGCGCCTCTTCGCCCCTGCCGGCAGCGTCGCGTGAACTCGGGCACCTGCACTGGGTGGGGCATCGTGGTCGCTCCTCCGGTGTCTCGTGGCGATCGGCTGGCGCCGCCGGGACGGCGATGTGGAGGTTCTACCCGATCGGCGGCCTCGCCTGTCGGCCAGCGGCGGCAAGGCCCATCACCGCGGGTCGCGAGCTTGCCGGGTGGAGTCCCTGCGAGCGTCGCCGCCCGCAGGGACTCCGCGGCCGGCGCTGCTAGGTGGGGATGCTGAACGCGGTGCCGGAGGCGATGCAGTGGCTTCCGACCTTGATGTAGGCATCGACGATTATGACCGCCGAGGGCGTCGTGATCGTCGCGTCGATGTGGCCGACGTTGTCGACTTCACCTTTGCCGTTGGTGACAACCCCCGCGACCTTGGTATTTGTGGCGACCCCCACGTCGTAGACCAGTTGCTGAACCGATTCCGTGGCTTCTCCTTTCAGGTTGGCCCGTTCGTCGACCATCCCCGAAACCGCCAGCGTGCCAGCCGGTCCGCTGGCTTCCAGCGACGCTACATTGGCCAGGAACGCGTTGGAGCAGTCCAAACGAACTGACACCCCGGCCAGCGAGAAGAGCGATGCGAACTTTTCCGTGAGCAGTTCAGCTTCCACGTTCTGGTTGAACGCCACCGCGCTCTGCGGCTGCCCGGCCACACCTTCTTTGCCCGTAAGGCCTGTGGCGCCGGCCGCCCCCGTCGCCCCCGTTTTGCCGGCCGGCCCCACGCTGCTCCAGGAGACCTTCGATTCGCCCTTCTTGCACTTCGTCTTCGAGGTGACGATGCGGGCGCTGCCGGTCTTCTTCTTGTAGCACGCGTACAGCGTCGAGGCCTGTGCCTGCGGTGCCACCAGGAATGCAGCCATCAACAGCGCTCCCGTCGCAGCGAGCACAGCGGTCGCACGCGCCTGCGCCTTGGTAAACGTCATCGCATCTCCTCCAATGTCTTTGGTCGGCCGCCGGTCGGCGGCGCGCTGGCACGGACCGCTCCATGTCGGTCGAGGGCCCGTATCGCTGCTGTAGCCGCGCATCCTCTCAGGCAGGTCAGACCGCAAAGGACGGATAGGCAGTCGCGGACGCCGAGTCGTGAGCTTCGCCCAGCGCCCGCGCCTCACCGGCCGGCCGGCTCTCTCAGGCTGCCCCGACCGGCTCGGCGTCGCCCACGTTCAGCTTCAGCTGCCCCTCGCCGGCGTCCACGGTGACGCTGTCGCCGCTGCGGATGTCGCCGGCGAGCAGCGCCAGCGCGAGCCTGTCCACGAGCTGCTTCTGGATGACGCGCCGCAGCGGCCGCGCGCCGTATGCGGGGTCATAGCCCAGGTTGCCCAGCAGCGTCTTGGCGTCGTCGGTTAGCGTGATGGCCACACCGCGCTCAGCCACGCGCGCGATCACGCCCGCGACCTGCAGCTCGACTATCTCCGAGAGCTGCTCGCGCGAGAGGGACTCGAAGCGCACGATGTCATCGAGGCGGTTGATGAACTCGGGCTTGAAGTACTCAAGCAGCGCGCCGCGAGTCTCCGTGTCGCCCACGCCGGCGGGCACCGGGATGTTGGAGGTCATGATCAGCACGGTGTTCTTGAAGTCCACCGTGCGGCCCTGTCCATCTGTCAGGCGCCCGTCGTCCATCACCTGCAGCAGCGTGTTGAACACGTCGGGGTGCGCCTTCTCGATCTCGTCGAGCAGCACCACGGAGTAGGGGCGCCTGCGCACCGCCTCGGTGAGCTGGCCGCCCTCCTCGTAGCCGACGTAGCCGGGAGGGGCGCCGACGAGCCGTGAGACCGAGTGCTTCTCCATGTACTCGGACATGTCGATGCGGATCATGGCGTCCTGGGAGTCGAACATGAACTCCGCCAGCGCCCGAGCCAGCTCGGTCTTGCCGACACCGGTGGGGCCGAGGAACAGGAAGGTGCCGATCGGGCGGTCGGGGTCCTGCAGACCCGCGCGCGAGCGGCGCAGCGCGGTGGCCACGGCCTCGATCGCCTCGTCCTGGCCGACCACGCGCTCGTGCAGGCGGTCCTCCATGTGGATCAGCTTCTCGGTCTCGCCCTCGAGCAGGCGGCTGACGGGGATGCCGGTCCAGCGGGCCACCACCTCGGCGACGTCGTCGGCGTCGACCTCCTCCTTCAGAAACACGGGGTGCGAGGCGGACTCGCCGCCCTCGCGTTCGGCGGACTCGTGCTCGGCGATCTTCTTCTCCAGTTCGGGGATCTCGCCGTAGCGCAGCTCCGCGGCTCGCTGCAGGTCGGCCTCGCGCTCGGCGCGTTCGGCCTCGACCCGCGCCTCCTCCAGGCGTGCCTTCAGCTCCCGCACCCCCTGAATCGTCTGCTTCTCGCTCTGCCACTGCGCCTTCATCGCGGCTGAGCGCTCCTGCAGCTCGGCCAGCTCGCGCTCGATCGCCTCGCGGCGCTCGGCGGAGGCCGCGTCGCTCTCCTTGCGCAGGGAGGTCAGCTCGATCTCCAGCTGCATCACGCGGCGGTCCACCTCATCGATCTCGGTGGGCAGCGAGTCGATCTCGATACGCAGCCGCGAGGCGGACTCGTCGATCAGGTCGATCGCCTTGTCGGGCAGGAAGCGGTCGGCGATGTAGCGGTCCGAGAGCGTCGCCGCGGCGATCAGCGCATTGTCCTGGATGCGCACACCGTGGTGGACCTCGTAGCGCTCCTTCAGCCCGCGCAGGATGGCGATCGTGTCCGCCACGGAAGGCTCGCCGACGATCACCGGCTGGAAGCGGCGCTCCAGCGCCGCGTCCTTCTCGATGTGCTTGCGGTACTCGTCGAGCGTCGTCGCGCCGACGCAGCGCAGTTCACCGCGCGCGAGCATCGGCTTGAGCAGGTTGGCCGCGTCCACGGCGCCTTCCGCGGCGCCCGCGCCGACGATCGTGTGCAGCTCGTCGAGGAACAGGATGACGGCGCCCTGGGCCTCTGAGACCTCAGCCAGGACGGACTTCAGGCGGTCCTCGAACTCGCCGCGGTACTTGGCGCCGGCTATCAGCGAGCCGATGTCCAGCGCGATCACGCGGCGTTCGCGCAGCGACTCGGGCACGTCGCCGGAGACGATGCGCTGCGCCAGGCCCTCCACGATGGCGGTCTTGCCCACGCCGGGCTCGCCGATCAGGACCGGGTTGTTCTTCCTGCGCCGCGAGAGCACCTGGATGACACGGCGGATCTCCTCGTCGCGCCCGATCACCGGGTCGAGCTCGCCGCGCTCGGCGGCGCTTGTCAGGTCGGTGCCGAAGCGCTCCAGCGCCTCGTATTTCTCCTCGGGGCTCTGGTCGGTGATGCGTTTAGAGCCGCGCACCTCCGCCAGCGCCGCCAGGATCCTTTCGCGATCGGCGCCGTTTGCCCGCAGCGCATCGCCGGGGGCTCCCTTCGAACGCGCCAGGGCGAGCAGCAGGTGCTCGGTGGAGACGTACTCGTCGCCGAGGTCTCTGGCCTCCTGCTCGGCGTCGCGCAGGACGCTGGAGAGCTCCGCCGAGGGCTGCGTGCCCTCGCCGGGCACGCCGGCGCTGAACTTGGGCAGCGCCTGCAGCGCCGCGTCGATCTGGCCGGCCAGCGCGCCGACGTTGACCCCCAGCTTCGCGAGCACGCCCGGCACGACTCCGCCGGGGGAGTCCACGGCGCTGGTGCCCTCGCCCAGCAGCACCTTCATCAGGTGCGCGGGGACCACCTGCGGGTTGGCCGCCTCCTGAGCCAGCCGCGCAGCGGCGGCGAGGGCCTCCTGGGACTTGATGGTGAAACGATCGGCCTGCATCTCTAGACCCCCTTCCGGGTGCTCCCGAACGGGGAGCGGACGTCCGCGGCGCGTACCAGGTCGGTGGGCCCGCGATATGGAACGGTCAGCTCTGCGCGGAAGGAGCGCCTGACCTGCTCGATCTCCTCCGCCAGGCGCACCTGCGCCTGCAGCGCTTCCAGCTCGATCTCCTCGATGCGCGACTGCATCCCCGCGATCTCCTCCTCAAGGCGCAGCACGCGCTCAACCCCGGCCAGGTTCAGACCGAGCTCGGCGGTCATCTCCTGGATGCGCCGCAGCTTCTCGACGTCGTCCTGGGAGTAAAGGCGGGTGCCCTTTGGCGAGCGCTGGGGCTCGATCAGGCCGCGCGCCTCATACATGCGCAGGGTCTGCGGATGCATGTTGGCCAGCTGCGCGGCGACGGAGATCATGAACACGCCGCGGTCGGTCTCCACGTGCACGCGCGTCACGCGCGCGGCCCCGCGCCTGCGCTCGGGTGCGCCGTCCTGGCCGCTGCCGCTGCGCCCGGTCATTTCTTCTTACCCACCTTGGGAGCGTCCGCGCCCGAGTGGGCGGCGCCGTTCTCGAACAGCCCCGCTCGCGGGTCCTCGCCGAGCGTCTGGGAGAGCGCCTCGATCGCCTCTTCCTGCTCCTTGCTGAGCTCGTCGGGCACGTCGATCACGAAGCGGTAGTGGATGTCGCCTTTCTGGGGCGGGTTGCTGCCGAGCTTGGGCGGCCCCTCGCCGCGCAGGCGCTGGACCGTGCCGCTGGCGGTTCCCGGGCGGACGCGCAGCGTCTTTGAGCCGTTCAGCGTGGGCACCTTCACCTCCGCGCCGCGCAGCGCCTCGGGGATGCTCAGCGGCACCTCCACCTCGAGGTTCTCGCCCTTGCGCTTGAACAGCGGCGAGGGGGAGACGTGCGTGGTCAGATACAGATCGCCGGCAGGGCCGCCGTTGCGCCCCGGTTCGCCCTTGCCCGCCAGGCGGATGCGGCTGCCGTCGCGCACGCCCGCGGGGATGTTCACGCGCAGGCGCTTGACCGTCCTGATCGCTCCCGCCCCGTGGCAGGTCGGGCAGGGATCCTCGATGACGGTCCCCGCTCCACCGCACATCGAGCACGGCTGTGAGATCGAGAACATGCCCTGGCCCTGGGTCTCGATGCCCCTGCCCTCGCAGCGCGGGCACACCTTCGGCGTGGTCCCGGGCTTGGCGCCCGTGCCGCGGCAGGTGGGACACGTCGCCTGCATCGGCACCTGCAGCGGCACCTGCGCGCCCGAGACAGCCTGGTCGAAGGTGATCGAGACCTCGGTCTCCAGGTCGGGGCCGCGCTCGGCGCGCGGCTTGGTGCGCACGCGCCGCCCGCTGGCGGAGCCGCCGAACAGGTTGGAGAGGATGTCGCCCATCGAGGCGCTGTCGAAGTCGAAGTTGCCGAAGCCGCCGAAGCCCGCGCCGGCGCCCGCGCCGGCGGCGTAGGGCCCGCTGCCGCTGTCGTACTGCTTGCGCTTCTCCGGGTCGCCGAGCACGTCGTAGGCCTGGGAGATCTCCTTGAAGCGCGCCTCCGCGCTGTCGTCGTCGGGGTTGCGATCGGGGTGATAGCGCCGCGCGAGCTTGCGGTAGGACTTCTTGATCTCCTCCGGGGTCGACTTCTTCTCGACCTCCAGCGTCTTGTAGTAATCGGGGCGCGTTGCCATCTTGGGTCCGCGCCTCAGGCGGCAACGACCACGCGCGCGGGACGGATGACGCTGTCCCGCAGGCGATAGCCCGCCTGGTAGACCTCCACGACCACGCCGCTGTCCTGGCCGGCGACCTGGCTGGAGGTCGCCACGGCCTCGTGCAGGGACGGGTCGAACTGCTCGCCCAGCGGCGAGTAGGACTCGATGCCCGCGCGCGCAAGGCCGGCGGCCAGCTCGTCGCGGACGAGGCGCACGCCATGCAGCAGCGGGTCGTCCTGCGCGGCGGCGGCGAGCGCGCGGTCCAGGTTGTCAAGCGCGGGCAACAGCTCCTTGGCGAGCGCGCTGACGCCGCGCTCCTGCGCGGCCGCAGCCTCGCGCGCAACGCGCTTGCGGTAGTTCTCGAAGTCCGCCTGCGTGCGCTGGGCCAGCGCAAGGTAGTCGTCGCGCTGCGCTGCCACCGCGATCAGCTCGTCGACGTCCCCGGCCAGCGCCTTTGCGTCGTCCTCGCCCTCGAGCGCCCGCGCGTCAGCCGCGCCCGGCGCCGGCGGGGCGCCGGCAGCGCCGCCGGCGCGTGGGGCGCCGTTGCGGGAGTCCCGCGAGGCGGCATGTTCGGAAGCACCGGCGGCGGGGGCCGTGGCCCCCGCCTGTGCGCGCTCTGGTGTGTGCTCGGCGTCGCTCATCGGCCTCAGGCCTTCGGCTCTTCGACGACCTCGGCATCAACCACGTCCTCCTCCTCGGAGGAATCCGCGCCGGCGCCGTTCTCGCCGCCACCGTTCTGGGCGGCCTGCTCCTGGGCCCGCTGGTACATCGCCTCGGAGACCGCGTGGAAGGCGGTCTGCAGAGCCTCCGCGCGGGCGTTGATCGTCTCGGGGTCCTCGGACTCGAGCACCTCGCGGACCTCCTTGATGGCCTCCTCGATCCGGCTCTTGGAGTCCGCGTCGACCTGGTCGCCCAGGTCGGCCAGCTGGCGCTCGGCCTGGTAGGCGGCGTTCTCGGCGTTGTTGCGCGCCTCCGCCAGCTCGCGTGCACGGCGATCCTCATCGGCGTGGGACTCGGCGTCGGAGACCATGTTCTTGATTTCCTCATCCGAGAGCCCGGAGCCGGCCTTGATCTCGATCTTCTGCTCCTTGCTCGTGCCCAGGTCCTTGGCGGACACGTTGAGGATTCCGTTGGCGTCGATGTCGAAGGCGACCTCGATCTGCGGGATTCCCCGGGGGGCCGGCGGGATGCCGGTCAACTGGAACTTGCCCAGCGACTTGTTGTACTGCGCCATCTCCCGCTCTCCCTGCAGCACGTGGATCTCGACCGAGGGCTGGTTGTCCTCCGCGGTGGAGAACACCTCGCCCTTGCGTGTGGGGATGGTCGTGTTGCGCTCGATCAGCTTGGTCATGACGCCGCCCTTTGTCTCGATGCCGAGGGTCAGCGGCGTGACGTCCAGCAGCAGAACGTCCTTGACGTCGCCCGCGAGCACGCCCGCCTGGATGGCGGCGCCCACTGCCACGACCTCATCCGGGTTGACGCCCCGGTGGGGCTCCTTGCCGGTGAGCTCCTTGACCTTCTCCTGAACGGCCGGCATGCGGGTCATGCCGCCCACCAGCACAACGTGGTCGATCTCCTTGACGCCCTTGGCTTTCGCGTCGTCCAGCGCCTGGCGCACGGGCTTGACCACGCGGTCCAGCAGCTCCGAGGTCAGCTCGGAGAGCTTGGCGCGGGTGAGTCGCATGTCCAGGTGCTTGGGCCCCGCAGCGTCCGCGGTGATGAACGGCAGGTTGATCTGCGTCTCCTGGGTGGTGGAGAGCTCGATCTTCGCCTTCTCCGCAGCCTCGTACAGGCGCTGCAGCGCCATCGGGTCCGCCGACAGGTCGATGCCCTGGGACTTCTTGAACTCGCCGACGAGCCAGTCCACGATCGCCTTGTCGAAGTTGTCCCCGCCCAGGTGGTTGTCACCCGCGGTGGACTTCACCTCGAAGACGCCGTCGCCGATCTCAAGGGCGGAGACGTCGAAGGTCCCGCCGCCGAGGTCGAACACCAGGATCGTCTGGTCGCTCTCCTTGTCCAGCCCGTAGGCCAGCGAGGCCGCGGTGGGCTCGTTGATGATGCGCTTGACGTCGAGTCCCGCGATCTTGCCGGCGTCCTTGGTGGCCTGACGCTGATCGTCGTTGAAGTACGCGGGCACGGTGATGACCGCGGAATCCACGGCCTCGCCCAGATACGCTTCCGCGTCTGACTTGAGCTTCTGCAGGATCATCGCGGAGATCTCCGGCGGGGAGTGCTGCTCACCGGCCGCCTCGACCCGCGCGTCGCCGTTGGGGCCTGCGACGACCTTGTAGGGCACGATCGACTCCTCCTCGTGCACTTCGGCCTCCTTGCGGCCCATGAAGCGCTTGATCGAGAAGATTGTGTTCTGCGGGTTGGTTACCGCCTGGCGCTTTGCGACCGTGCCTACGAGGCGCTCGCCGGAGACCGTGAACGCGACCACGGAGGGGGTCGTGCGACCTCCCTCGGCGTTCTCGATCACGGTCGGCTCGCCACCCTCCAGCACGGCCATGCACGAGTTCGTCGTGCCGAGGTCGATGCCTATGGTCTTGGCCATGTTCAATGCTCCTTCAAGTCCGCTGTATAAATCTAAGTGAGATTGTGGCAGATTTCCTACCACAAGTCAACTTCCGCCCTTGGCCGCCCGCCGCAGCAGGGAGTGGATGCGGAAAACCACGCACAACGGATCCGCGAGCGTGTGAACAGCGCGCGCACGCCCGCCCACGACGGCGCCGGTGAGCGCTACCGTCTGCATATGAACCTGCCGTCGGCCATGCCGGTCAAGCCCCGGCTGCGCGGCGTCTCGCACGAGTACGCGTTCTTCGTCTCGCTCGGCTGCGGCGTCGCGCTGATCCTGGCGGCCTCGGACGGGCGCGCGCGCATGGCGGCGGCGATATACGCGTGCTGCGTCTCGGCGCTGCTCGGCACCAGCGCGCTCTACCACCGCGTCACGTGGCGCCCGCGCGCGCGACGCTGGATGAAGCGCCTTGACCACTCGATGATCTTCGTGCTCATCGCCGGCACCTACACGCCGGTGGCGCTACTGGCGTTGAAGGGCTCGCTGGCAGAGGTGATCCTGATCGTGCTGTGGGCCGGTGCACTGGGCGGGGTGGTGTTCAAGCTCGTGTGGATCGACGCGCCCAAGTGGCTGTTCGCCGGCGTCTATGTGCTCCTCGGGCTGGTCACCGCCGCCGTCTTCGGCGAGCTGCCTGCGGCCATCGGCTGGCTCGGCGCGGCCGGCCTGGCCGTCGGCGGACTGCTCTATGTGATCGGCGCCGTCGTATACGCCAGCGGGCGGCCCAACCCCTCGCCGAAGGTGTTCGGCTACCACGAGGTCTTCCACGCGCTCGTCATCGCCGCGGCCGCCCTGCACTACGCGGTGATCGCCTTCGCCGTGCTGCCACGCGGCTGATCGCCGCAGCGGCGGGACGGGCACATGCGCGCGAGCGCGCACTCCCCACAGGCGGGGATGCGCGCATGGCAGGTGCGCCGCCCGTGGCGCAGCAGGTTCACGTGGAACTCGAGCTCGCGCCCGGCGGGCGTCAGCGCGAGTATCTGGTCGTGCAGCTCCTCGAAGGACGCCCCGCGCCGCAGCAGCCCCAGGCGTATCCCCACCCGCGAGACGTGCGTGTCCACGGGCACGTCGTGCATGCCGTAGGCGAACAGCAGCACGCACGCCGCCGTCTTGCGCCCCACGCCGGGCAGCGAGCACAGGTAGTCGCGTGCGCCGGCCAGCGGCGCGCCGGCCAGCCAAGCCAGCCGCGGGCTGCCGTCGCCGTCCTCGCTGATGCGCGCGAGGATCGCCTGAATGCGCGCGGACTTCACCTTGGAGATGCCCCCGGGGCGGATCGCCTCCTCGACTTCGGCAAGCGGGGCATCGCGCACCTGCTCCCACGCCGGAAAGCGCTCGCGCAGGCGCAGGTAGGCGACGTCGCGGTTGCGGTCGTTGGTGGACTGCGAGAGCACGGTCAGGATCAGCTCCGCCACGGGCATGCCGTGCGGGGTCATCGCCGGGACGCCGTACACGTCGCGCAGGCGCTGGGAGATCCTCGCTACCCGGGCCCGCGCGGGCGGCCTCCACGCTTTCGCTGACACCGGCTCACCGTATCCGGCGCGCGCCGCGTCTATATCCTCGCCCGGTGCCCGGGTGCAGCGACCACACCGCGGAGGTCGGCGGCGTCCAAGTCTTCTGGCGCAGCGCCCCGCCTCCCGCAGGACAGACGCCCACGCTCTACCTGCATGGCGTGCCCAGCGCCTCCGAGGAATGGCTGGCCTTCCTGGAGCGCGGCGGTGGCGTGGCCGTGGACCTCCCGGGCTTCGGCCGCTCCGCCAAGCCCGCCTCGCTGGCCTACACGATCGCCGAGTACGACCTGTTCATCGAGCGCTTCCTGGACCAGCTCGGCCTGGCGCAGGTCAACCTGGTCGTGCACGACTGGGGCGGCGTTGGGCTCGCGTTCGCCCAGCGCCGGCCCGAGCGCGTGCGCCGCCTTGTGATCCTCAACTGCGTGCCGTTCCTGCCCGGCTACCGCTGGCACCGCACGGCGCGCATCTGGCGCACACCGCTGCTCGGAGAGCTCGCCATGCGCACCACCACGCGCTCGGCGCTGCGCCTGCTCAGCCGCGAGTCCAACGCCACACCCGGCCCGCTGCCCGAGGCCTGGCAGGAGAACGTCTGGAAGCACTTCGACGAGGACACCCGCAGGGCGATCCTGCGCCTCTACCGCAGCTCACCGCCCGGCGTGCTCGCCGCCGCGGGAGCGGCACTGGGCGAGCTGAGGATGCCGGCGCTGGTCGTGTGGGGCATGCGCGACCCCTACATCCCCGCGCGCTTCGCCGGCGCCTACGCCGCCGCGCTCCCGGACGCCGAGCTGCTGGAGCTCGCGGACGCCGGGCACTGGCCGTGGCTGGACCGCCCCGACCTGGTCGCCCGGGTGGTGGACTTCCTGAGCGCCGGATGATCACGCAGGCTCGCCGTGCAGGGCCGGCCGAGCGCCTTCCACCCGGCTGGGTGATCACCGCGGTCTGCGCGGTCGCCTACCTGATCGCGGCACCACCGAGCGCAGACCTGGCCGCGGCGAGCTACCGCAGCAACCTGTTCTCGCGCGTGGGCTTCACGCTGTGGGACAACTCTTGGTACGGCGGTCACCACCTGCCGGCCTACTCGCTGCTCTCTCCGGCGCTGGGGGCGTTGCTCGGCACCCACCTGCTGGCCGCGCTGTCGGTGACCGCCGCCACCGCGCTGTTCGGCGCGCTGCTCGCCGGGCAGTTCCCGCGGCCGGTCGCGCGGGCCGGCGAGGCGTGGTTCGCAGCCGGCGTCTCCGTCGCGCTGCTATCCAACCGCGTGCCCTTCGACCTCGGCCTTGCGGTCGGGATCGGCGCGCTGCTGTGCGCCCGCCGCCGGCACATGTGGCCGGCCGCGGCGCTCTGCGTGCTGAGTGCCGTGGCCAGCCCCGTCGACGGTGCATTCCTGGCGCTGGCCTTTCTCGTTTGGGCGCTCACCGCACAGCGGCGCGCGTGGGCGCTGGCACTGGCCGTGTGCGCGCTGGCGCCGATCGGGCTGCTCGCGCTGGTGTTCCCCGAAGGCGGCGCGCAGCCGTTCGTCGCGTCGGCCTTCTATCCGGCGCTCGCGGGCGTGCTGGCGATCGCGCTGCTGATCCCGCCCGAGCAGCGAACGCTCAGGGCGGGGGCGCTGCTCTACGCGGCCGCGCTGACGGGCTCCTTTGTGGCGCATACGGCGGTCGGGGGCAATGCCGACCGCCTCGGCGCGCTGATGGGCGCTCCGGTGACCGCGCTGATGCTGCTCGGGGGCTCCTCCATCGGGCGCCGCCCGCGGCTGCTGCTGGCGCTCTCGCCGCTGCTGTTCTACTGGCAGGCCAACGCGCCGCTGGCGGACTTCAGCGCGGCGATCTCGGGGCCCGCTTCGGGGGCCTCCTACTACGCGCCGCTGCTCGGCGAGCTGAGAGCGCTCGGAGTGGGCTACGCGGCGAGGCCCGCGCGCATCGAGGTGGTCCCCGTCGTCGATCATTTCGAGGCGCGCTGGGTGGCGCCGCACGTGATGCTCGCCCGCGGCTGGGAGCGCCAGCTGGACATCTACCGCGACGGGCTCTTCTACCGCAAGGCCACTCCGCTCAGCGCCGCCACCTACCGCGCGTGGCTCTCCGAACAGGCCGTCTCCTACGTCGCCCTCCCCGACGCCTCGCTGGACTACTCCGCCCGCGAAGAGGCGCGGCTTCTGCGCGGGCGCCAGGCGGGCGGGGACGGGCGCCCACCCGGCTACCTGAGGGAGATCTGGCACTCGGCGCACTGGAGGCTGTTCGCGGTCAGCGATCCCCGGCCGCTGCTGGAAGGACCGGCGCTGCTTGCGAGCGTGGGAACGGACTCATTCACGCTTCGTGCGAGCGCGCCCGGCTCCTCGATCGTGCGCGTGCACTTCACCTCCTACTGGAAGCTCGCCGGCGGCAATGGATGCGTCTCGCGCGCACCCGGGGACTGGACGCGAGTGCAGGCCCGCGCGGCCGGGACGCTCCATGTCGTCATCGGCTTCTCCCTTGCGCGCATCTTCGAGCACGGGCCACGCTGCACGTGAGCATTCGTCTAGGCTGCAGCGATGGCTGCGCGCGTTCGATCCCTGCAGGCACGCATGCTGCCGCACGGATGGCTCGACGCGCTGCGCCAGCTCTCGCTGTTCGGCCTGGCCTATGTGCTCTACCGGGTGGCGCGCGGCATGGCCGAGGGTCACGCCAACGCCGCGTTCGCCCATGCACGTGACCTGATCTCACTCGAGCGCACGCTGCACGTGTTCGTCGAGCCCTCCATCCAGGCATGGGCGTCGGGCAGCCACGTGCTGATCGTCATCTCCAGCTGGCTGTACATCAACGCGCAGGGTCCCGTGACCGTGGGGGCGCTGCTGTTCCTCTACATGCGCCACAACAAGAACTTCTACTTCGTGCGCAACATGTTCATGATCGCCATGGCGATCGCGCTGGTGGTCTACGTCGCCTTCCCCACGGCGCCACCGCGCTTCATGCCCGAGTGGGGCTTCACCGACACCGTCACCGAGTTCACGGGCGTCAACCTCTCCCACACCGGGCTCTCCAGCGCCCTCTACAACCCCTACGCGTCCGTGCCCTCGATGCACGTCGCGTTCGCGCTGATGATCGGCTGGCCGCTTGCCAGCCTCTCGCCGCGGCGGATCGTGCGCGTCCTGTGGCGGCTCTACCCGCTGCTGATGGCCTGGGTGATCATCGTCACGGCCAACCACTACATCCTCGACGCCGTGCTCGGCGCGATGACCGCCGTCGCCTCCGGCTACGGCGCGCGCTGGCTGGCGCGCGCGCGCCCGCACGCCTGGCGCTTCAGCTCCGTGGACACCGGCCGCCTCACGACCAGCTAGCGACCGCCGCTTGGCACCCCCCAGACAGCACACGCCGCCGCGGCGCGCACGCCGCAGCCCGCCACGCAGCGCCGCCCGCCGCGCGCGGGCACCGATCGGAGCGGGGGAACGCAGGGAGCTGGTGCGCAACAGGCTGATCGAGTCGCGCCTGACACCCAACGCGATCTCGCTGACGGGCTTCGCGCTGAACATCCTCGCGGCCGTGCTCGTGTGGGAACGGCTCTTCTTCCTCGGCGGCATCGCCTTCATCGTGGGCTCGATCATGGACACGCTCGACGGGCGCTACTCGCGCATGTCCGGCAAGGGGACGCCGTTCGGCGCGTTCCTGGACTCCACGCTGGACCGCATCGAGGAGGGCATCGTGCTCACCGCCGTGGCGGGCTACTTCGCGCTGCAGGGCAACCGCGCCGGGGCCGCCGCGGTGGTCGTCGCGGTGCTCGCCTCGCTGATGGTCAGCTACACCCGCGCACGCGCCGAGGCGCTCGGCGTGGAGTGCAAGGTGGGCATCGCCACGCGGCCCGTGCGTGTGGTGATCCTCTCGATCGGCCTCATCTTCGCCAAGGGCGCCTCGCTCGGCAACTTCGAGCTGCTGCAGCCCGCGGTCTACGTGCTCGCGGCGCTCAGCGTCGTGACGGTCCTGCAGCGCATCCGCCACGTGCACGGCCAGCTGTCGGTGTGACCTTCGGCGGCCCGCGGAGTAGTCTCTCCCGACCAGGCGGGCGGGTGTCAACCCCGCCTCCGGCCGCCGCATCATCCGAGAAGCAGGGAGCCCGCAGCGACTCCCTCCAACGGGCCCCCGCGCCCTCACAAAGGACATCTCACCCGTGAGCAACGAGCACAGCAACGGCAGCGCCAACGGCGCCGCCTCCACCAACGGCGCAGCGCGCTACCAGGACGAGAAGGTGCGCGTCGCGATCATCGGCGTGGGCAACTGCGCCTCGGCCTTCGTGCAGGGCGTTCAGTACTACCGCGACGCGGACCCGGCCAAGCGCGTCCCGGGCCTGATGCACGTGGACCTCGGCGGCTATCACGTGCGCGACATCGAGTTCACCGCCGCCTTCGACATCGACCGCACAAAGGTCGGCAAGGACCTCGGCCAGGCGATCTGGGCCGGGCAGAACAACACGATCAAGTTCGCCAAGGTGCCCAAGCACCTCGGCGTTCCCGTGCACCGCGGCATGACCCACGACGGCCTGGGCAAGTACCTGAAGGAGAAGATCACCAAGGCGCCCGGCGAGACCGCCGACATCGTCAAGATCCTCAAGGACACGCACACCGACGTCGTCGTCTCCTACCTGCCGGTGGGCTCCGAGCAGGCGACCAAGTGGTACGTCGAGCAGGTGCTGGAGGCCGGCTGCGGCTTCGTCAACTGCATCCCCGTGTTCATCGCACGCGAGGACTACTGGGACAAGCGCTTCAAGAAGGCCGGCCTGCCGATCGTGGGCGACGACATCAAGTCCCAGGTCGGCGCGACGATCGTGCACCGCACGCTCGCGCGCCTGTTCGCCGAGCGGGGCGTTGAGATCGAGCGCACCTCGCAGCTGAACGTCGGCGGCAACATGGACTTCTACAACATGCTCGAGCGCGAGCGCCTGGAGTCCAAGAAGATCTCCAAGACCAACGCCGTCACCTCGATCATGGATCACGAGCTGCCGCCCGGGGACATCCACGTGGGTCCCTCCGACTACGTGCCGTGGCTGACCGACCGCAAGTGGGCGCACATCCGCGTCGAGGGCCAGGCGTTTGGCGACGTGCCGCTGAACCTCGAGCTCAAGCTGGAGGTGTGGGACTCGCCGAACTCCGCGGGCATCGTCATCGACGCCGTGCGCTGCTGCAAGCTCGCGCTCAACCACGGTCTCGGCGGGCAGCTGGACGGGCCCTCCTCCTATCTGATGAAGTCGCCCCACAACCAGCGTCCCGACGAGCAGGCCCGCCGCGACACCGAAGCGTTCATCGCCAGGTACGCCGGGCGGCCGGGAACGCGCGGCAAGGCCAAGCCCGTGGGCGCAGCCGCCAAAGCGCGCTCCAAAGCCCCGCGCCGAGCCGCGGCGGGCAAGGCACGCTGAGCGGATAGTCCGCGCGAGCGGCAGGCGGGATAATCCAGGCGAGGATGGCCCCGTCGTTTGCGATAGCGCACGTTTCGCCCTACCCGTGGGAGGCGGAGGAGAACGAGGTCAACGCGCACATCGCACGCGTCACCCGCGAGCTGTCTGCTCGCGGGCATCGCGTGCTGGTGCTCGCCCCCTCGCGCTCGCAGGAGCGCGTGCGCGACTCGCGCCGGGCGCTGCGCGCCGCGCGCGCTGAGCCCTCGCGGCTGCTGGAGGGGACCGACGCGGGCACACCGCGCGTGATCGCCGTCGGCGAGGTGCTCGACATGGTCGGATCGGCGCGGCGGCGCCCCGCGGCGCTGCCGATCGACGTGGCGCGCACCGTGGAGGAACTCCTCAGCAGCGTCGAGCTCGACTTCGTGCACGTGCATGAGCCGTTCGCGCCGAGCACCTCAAACGCAGCGCTGCGACACTCGCGCGCGCTGAACGTCGGCTCCTTCCACTCCTCCTCCGAGCACCTGCTCTCGACGCTGCTGGCACGGCGCTTCGTGGAGAGCTTCTTCGGGCGCCTGGACGCCCGCACCGCCGCCACACCGCAGACGGCGGAGCTGATGGCCAGGCACTTCCCCGGGCAGTACCGGCTGATTCCCGACACGCAGGGCACGGTCGTTGAGCTGGAGGAGGTCTACGGCGCCCTGGCCGCCCGGCGCCACGGCGCCGGGGGCGACGCGGCGCTGTCGGCGGCGATGCGCGCAAGGGCGCTGATCGACGTGGACCTGCACATGCACACCGACCACTCCTACGACTGCGCCACACCGGTGGAGGTGCTGCTCGCCGCCGCCGCCGAGCAGGGCCTTGGGGCGATCGCCGTGACCGACCACAACGAGATCTCCGGGGCGATCGAGGCGCAGGCCCAGGCAGCCGCTGCCGGCGTGAAGGTGATCGTGGGCGAGGAGGTCAAGACGGCCGGCCAGGGCGAGGTGATCGGCCTGTTCATCAAGGAGAAGATCCCGCGCGGGCTGACGCTGAAGGAGACGATCGCCGAGATCCGCAGCCAGGGCGGCGTCGTCTACGTGCCCCACCCCTTCGACCGCATGCACTCCGTTCCCGACTACGAGCACCTGCTGCCGGTGGTCGAGGAGGTCGATGCGATCGAGGTGTTCAACCCGCGCGTGGCGATCGCCGGCTTCAACGACGAGGCGGCGCGCTTCGCCGCCAAGTACCGCATCATCGCCGGCGCCGGATCGGACTCCCACGTGGCCCAGGGCCTGGGCTCTGTGCGCATCAGGATGCGCGACTTCGACGGCCCGCAGGAGTTCCTGCAGTCCCTGCGCGAGGCGCAGATCCTCACGCGCCCCTCCTCGCTGCTCTACGTGCAGGCGCTGAAGTTCCTGCAGACCCGCGCCACGCCGCGTTCGGCGCGCCGGGCGAGCCGCGCGAGGCGCCTGAGGCGTGCGCGGCGGGCCGCCGGCAGCGGAGGGCGCAGGTAGGAGAAAGCGCAACTACTGATGCACCGGCAAGGACAAGACGCCGGGCCGTCTAATCCCTCGGGGTCGATGCCCGTGACCGATGACCAGATCCGTGAGAAGTATCTCGAGCGCGCGATCCGGGAGCTGAACACGCTCACGCGCGAGCTCCAGGGGTGCCCGCACTGCCCGCGCGGCAACCTGATGCCGGTGCTCGGCTCCGGCCATCCGCAGGCGGACATCATGCTGTTGAAGTACTCGCCGCTGCCGTCGGAGATCGAGGAGGGCGTCGCCTTCTACGGCCGCGCCGGCAGCGCGCTGATGAAGTCGCTGAAGCGGCTGTCGATCGACCCGCTTGCGGTCTACGGCACGCTCTGCGCCAAGTGCCCGCTCAGCGACCCCTCGCTCGCCGACTTCGCATGCATCTCCAGGGTCATAGAGGAGATCGCGATCGTGCAGCCCAAGATCATCGTCGCGATGGGAGCGGAGGCGCTCGCCGCCCTCGGCGAGATGGACATCCCCCTGGCGGCACCCCTGCACGAGCGCCTTGGGGAGATCCAGCAGCTGACCCCCACCATCGACGCGCTGTACGTGCCCAACATCGACGAGTCGCTGGACGAGACCGACGCCAAGCGCGCGTTCTGGGCGGCGTTCCGCACGCTCGGCGACTGGTACACCGCCCAGCCGCCCTACTAGTAGAGCGGTCCGGCGTTGCCCCGGGGGCGCGGCGCGGGCCGGGTATTCAAGGACAGCGCGCGCACTGCCGAGAAACGGGTATGCGAGCACGTAGCGCTATCGCCTCACCCGCGTGGAGAGCGCGAATACGCGCGTGCCTTGGCAGTTGCGCGCTGACGCTTGCGTCCTTCATCGCACCTGGGCTGACCGCTCCGCCCGGAGCGCACGCGAACTCCTTCTTCACGAAGCTCACCTCGGAAATGACCGAAACGCGAGAGGCGCCGGTGGTCATGTCCCTCGCCGACGGCAAGGTCCTCATCGGCGGCGGGTTCTCCGGCTCGGCCGTGCTGAAGACCGCCGAACTGTTCAACCCATCGACAATGAGCTTTGAAGCCATCCCGGCCAAACTGACGGGCGAACGCTACTTCTCCTCGGTCGCGCTCCTGCAGAACGGCAAGGTTCTGATCGCGGGGGGCACCAATAACAGCGCTGCACAGAGGACCGCCGAACTCTTCAACCCCGCCACCGACACCTTCGAAAGCATCGCGGGCGAACTCAAAACCGCCCGCTTCGGCGCGACGGCCGCGACGCTGCCCGACGGGAAGGTGATCATCTACGGCGGCAGCACCGGCGCGAGCGAACTCAAGACAGCCGAACTGTTCAACCCGGCGACCAACACCTTCGAAGCCGTCTCCTCCCAGCTCACCGAATCGCGTCTGTCCTCGGTGGCCGAGCCGCTGCCCGACGGCAAGATCCTCATCGCCGGAGGCGGCCCGACCCTGTGGTCGGCCGAAGCGTTCAACCCGGGCACGCTGACCTTCGAAAAGCTGCCGGCGGAAATGGTCACCGAACGCGTGCAGCCCACGGGGGACGTGATGCCCGACGGGCGCATCCTCGTCACGGGCGGGATCGCCACCTCGAAAGTGCTGACCACGACGGAAATCTACAACCCCGAAACAGAAGTCTTCGAAGCGCTCAGCGCCAAGCTGCTGCAGCACCGGGTGCACCCCTGGTCCGCCGTTCTACCCAACGGCGACGTACTCGTCGGAGGCGGTGACAGCTACGAAGGCTACGTGCGCAGCGCGGAATACGCGACCAGTCTCGCCGCGCAGGCGCAGCTGTCGGGAGGGCACTTCGGCGAGCAGACGGTTGGCGGCGCCTCCTCCACGCAGACGCTCGTCATCAACAGCGTTGGAGCCGAAAACCTGTTCATCAGCGGAGCATCGCTGAGCGGCGCTCAGGCGGGGGCCTTTGCGATCGAAGCGGACAACTGCGCGGAAGTCGAGCTTGAACTCAGGCAGATCTGCACGATCGAGGTGACGTTCACCCCGACGGCGGCCGGAGCCTACTCGGCCTCGCTCACCCTCAACGACACGCAGGTGACCCCGAGCACCGTTTCGCTTTTGGGGACTGGCGTCCTGCCGATCCAAGGTGAAAAAGGCGAAAACGGCTCGAGCGGCTCGGAGACAACCGGCTCAAGCGGCTCGGGGACCGGCGGCAGCAGCGGTTCGAGCGCCAATGCCACCGGCTCAAACGGCGCCAACGGTTCAGGGGGCGACGGCGGGAATGGACTGAATGGCACCGGGCTGAACGCGCCGGGCGCCGCCGGCGCCCTGCACAAGGTCATGGTTGCGACCTGCAAGATGGTCACGACCAGGGTCAAGCACAGGAGACGCTCACAACTGCGCTGCGTGCCGAAGCTTTCCCCTCCCCCCGCCGGCTTCGCCAAGCGCTCCAGCGCGCTGAAGGCCACGCTGTCGAGGCACGGCCACGTCAGCGCCAGCGGCGTCTGGCACACGGGGGGCGGCCGCCCTGAGTTCGTCTCGAGCAGTTCGAAGCTGCTGAAGAAGGGCCTCTACGTTCTCACGAGCTCTCGCCGGGTGGGCAAGCACACCAGGACCACACATCAGACGGTCAGCGTCACCTGACGCCCGGCCCCGCCGCCGGCGAGCCACCAGCATCCCCAGCCAGGCAGCGGCCCGTCAGGAGCTCAGCAGGACGATCTTGCCCAGCTTGCCCCCGGCGGCGAAGCGGTCATACGCCATTGCGGCCTCCTGGAGCGGATAGGTCTCGGCGACCGGCACCCGCACGACCCCGGACTCCAGCAGCGGCAGCACCTCGCGTTCGAGCAGGCGCGAGGCGATCGCCTTCTCCTCCAGCGAGCGGGCGCGCAGCGTCGAGCCGTGGATGCGCGCGCGCTTGCCCATCAGCGCGAGCAGGTTCAGCTCCGCCTTGGCGCCCGCCGAGACGCCGATGATCACGATGCGCCCGCGGGTCGCCAGCGCCTGCATGTTCTCCGCGAAATTGGGGGCGCCCACCAGCTCGAGGATCACGTCGAACGGCCCACGCTCGGCGAAGCCCTCGGTTGCGATCGCCTCCGCGCCCAGCTCCGCCACCGCGCCGCGCAGCTCCTGGCGGCGCACCGTCGCGGTCACGCGCGCTCCCAGCGCGTGCGCGATCTGGATCGCGGACGTGCCAACGCCTCCCGCGCCCCCGTGCACGAGCAGCCGCTCGCCGCAGCGCAGCTGCGCCTGCGTGATGATCGCGTCGTGGGCGGTGAGGAACACCTCGGGCGCACCGCCGGCCGCCGGCCAGTCCAGCGCGTCGGGCACCGGCATCAACTGGCGCTCGTGCACGGTGGCCAGCTCGGCCTGCCCGCCGCCGCCGACGATCGCCATCACGCGCTCGCCCGCGCGAAAGCGCTCGGCGCCGGGCCCCAGCGCCGCGACCTCGCCCGCCAGCTCCATGCCCGGAATGTCCTTGGGAGAGCCCGCCGGCGCCGGATACAGGCCGCGCCGCTGCATCATGTCGGCGCCGTTGAGTCCCGCCGCGCGCACGCGCACCAGCACCTCGCCCGTGCCGGGTACCGGGTCGGGATGCTCCTCGATCAGGAGCTCGCCCTCGCGGAGGGTCACGGCACGCATGGCATGACCCTAGCGTTCCGCCCCGCCCTCCGGCAGCAGCTCGATGATGTCCTGGGCCACCCGCCGGAGCGCCGTCGCGAGGACTGCGCCCGGCGACGCCACGCCGTCCGCCGCACGCTCGCGCAGAGCTCGCATCCGGCGGCTCACCTCCGCCACGACGCCGCCCGACCACGGCCTGCGCGCCCTCAGCAGCTCATCCAGCGCTGCGCCAAGCTCCCCGATCTCCTGTTCGCACCGAGCCGAGGGGCCACCGCGCGTCTCGGCGATGTCCATCCTCGTTCGCATCAAGGCCAGGACCCCGCCGGCGAGCAGGTTCATGCGCGCCATCCGACCCTCCTCGGCCTCCACCACGCCGCGCATCGGCATCCGCCGGGGGGCGACCCGCACGGTGACCCTGGCGGTGTTGCGCGCCTGCGTCAGAGCGGCCAGGCGGGCGTGCACCTCGTGGCTGGCGCTGAGCGCCCAGTCCATCTCCTCATCCGCACATGATCCCGAGAGCCTCCCGCTCGACAGGACACCCCGCAAGGAGCGCAGAACCCCCTCCTCGGCTTCCCAGATCAGCTTCAGGGGGTTGGACGGGAATATCCCCACGCCGATCACCAGCGCGACCGCCCCGCCGACCAGCGCGTCGACCGCGCGCTCGGATCCCGTGCCGGATCTGTGCAGCGCGATCACGAGGATCGCCGAAGCGGCGGCCTGGTTGAAGAACATCATCCCTTCGCCGAAGAAGCCGAAGCCCAGGCCCACCGCCAGCAGCAGGCTCACGAACACGACCACTCCGATCGAGATCGCACCACTTCCCACGAGCGGGTGCAGAAGCTCGGCCACCGCGATGCCCAGAAGCACCCCGGCGACCATCTGGACGCTGCGCCGCGAGCGCTGTACGTGGCTCGTGCTGAGCGCCACCGCGGCGGCGATCGGGGCGAAGAACGGCTGCCTGTGGCCGATCAGATCGTGCGCCACGTACCACGCGAGGCCCGCCGCCAGCGACGTCTGCAGGAGCGGCCCCAGCACCCTCCTGACCCGCCGCAGCGCACCGTTCATCGTCCACCCGCCGCCCACGCGGCGAGGTTACCGGCGCAGCCAGGAACGGGCCGGCGCGAGCCCGGCGGGGCGCCGCTGTGCGCGGGCTGCCGAGGCAACCGAAGGGTTTCCGCGCGCACTCGCCAACCCCGCCGGCCGGCGGCGCCGGCGTTCGGCGCCGCCGGTGTCGTCCTGCTCAGCCCGTGGGCCCGCCGCTCACGAGGCCGGGACCGCGTCCCCGAGCACCTCGCACGTCTCGGGCCCTTCGGAGGCGGTGATCTCCAGGTTCAGCTCCTCCATCGTGCTGCCCGTGGTGAGGAAGCCGCGCAGGCCCTGCTGGTTGTCGTTGCCGATGTCGCTGGTGAAGCCGTTGGCGCCGCCGTTGTTGCTCGCCGTGACGGCGGGTTTGTTGATGCCGCCCAAGCTCTCGGTGTAGCTGATGGAGCCCGGGCCGTTGATCACCATTTCGACGCCGCCGGCGGTGCACGTCATCGTCAGCGTCCACGGGCCGATGGTGGCGAACTTGGCGTCCGTGACTTCACCGACCTGGAGGTCTTCGATGCGCTGTGCGCCGGGGCCCTGCGGGCCCCTGCCGCCTGCTGCGCCCGATGGGCCCGCAGCCCCCTGCGGGCCGGTCGCGCCGACGGCGCCGATGTGGTGGCGTGCGACGTAGGCGGCGATCAGCTTTTCGACCTGCTTGGAGGTGAGCGGCGCCGCCTTGTGCCTGCGCGACGCGGTGGTTGCGGCCGGTCGCAGCTGCGTGGCTGCATAGCCGGTGCCGCCGAGCGAGGCGAACAGCGCCAGACCCGCGACGAGCAGGGCCGGAGATGGTCTCTTCATGCTTTCTCCCTGGTTGCTTGGTGTGTGAACTTGGTGTGTGAAGCTCAGGCGGGCAGGCTCCCCGCCCCGAAAGCCAGCCCAGGCGCCTACTCGCGTTCAAACAGCGCGACGCACTCGATGTGGTGCGTCTGGGGAAACATGTCCACGGGGCGCACGCGCCGCAGCGCCCAGCCGGCCTCCGCCAGTTCGGCGGCGTTGGGCGCGAGCGTGGTGGGGTTGCACGAGACATAGACGATCCGCCGCGGCGAGGCTTCGATGATGCGGTGCACGACCTTCTTGGAGAGCCCGGCGCGCGGCGGGTCGACGATGATCACGTCGGGGCGCCCGGCGCGCTGGACGAGCTCGGACAGCGCAAGGCGCGTGTCGCCGGCGAAGAAGCGCGCCTTGGTGATCTCGTTGCGATCGGCCGCGGCGATCGCGTCGGCCACCGCCTCCTCCACGAGCTCTATGCCCCACAGCTCGCCGGCGCGCTGGGCGAGCGTGAGCGCGATCGTGCCGATCCCCGAATAGAGGTCGTACACGCGCTCCCAGCCCTCCAGCGCCGCATACTCCGCCACCACCCCGTAGAGCACCTCCGCCATCTCGGTGTTCGTCTGGAAGAACGCCTCGGGGGAGATGCGCAGATCGAGCTCGCCGAGGCGCTCGGGCAGCTGCGCCTCGCCCCAAACGAGCTCCGTTTCGCCCCCCATGGTCGTCTCCGCGGGGCTCGCCGAGCGCGTCCACAGCAGTCCGCTGAGCGAGTCGCCAAGCTGCTCGTGCAGCGCGGCCGCCAGGGCGCCGGGCTCGAGCTCGCCGCCGGTCGTCACGATCCTGACCTGGATCATGCCGGTGCGCCTGCCCTCGCGCACGACCAGGTTTCGCAGGCGTGCGCGCCCGTCGGGAGCTGGCCCGGGGCGCTGGCCGCGCGGCGCGCCCAGCCCGCGCGCGGAGCGTTCGCGCTCCCACGAGGTCAGGCCCTGCTCCCGGCACCACTCAAGCGCCACGCGCCTGGCCTGGTTGCCCGCGAGGGAGGCGAGCATGCAGTCCTCCATCGCCGCCACGCGGTTGGCGCCCGCGGGCAGGTGAAAGCCGCACACCAGCTGCCCCGCGTCATCCTCGCCGAAGGAGTACTCGAGCTTATTGCGGTAGCGCCACTGCTCCAGCGCCGGCACGATCTCCTCCAGCTGGAAGCCCTCCAGGTGCCCGATGCGGCGCAGCGCCTCCTCCACCTGGGCGGCCTTTATCTGCAGCTGGCGCTCGTAGGGGAGCACCTGCCAGGGCACGCCCGGATGATCGGCGACGGGCGCGATGCGATCGGGGCCGGCGCGCAGCACCTCCAGCGTTCGCGCGTGTGCGTAGCTGCGCTTGCGCTTGTGCACCACCGCGCGCACGCGGTCGCCCGGGATGGCGCCGGCGACGAACACCACGTAGCCGCCATCGCCGATGCGCGCGATGCCCTCGCCGCCGAATGCCAGCCCCTCCACCTCCAGCTCGAGCTCATCGCCGCGCTGGGGACGCTCGCCGGGGTGCGCCGCGCCGCCCTCCGCGACGGTGGCCTGCTCGATGGAGTCCGCCTCGGGCACTCAGGCTCCCGGGCCGGAGGCGAGCAGCAGCTCCAGCAGCGCCTTCTGCGCGTGGCGCCGGTTCTCGGCCTGATCCCAGATCCGCTGGCGCGGCCCGTAGAGCACCTCGGCTGAGATCTCCTCGCCGGGGTGGGCGGGCAGGTCGTGCATCGCGAAGGCCCCGGGGGCGGCCGCGTCGAGCAGCGCGTCGTCGACGCGGTAGTCCGCCAGCGCTGCGCGGCGTTCCTCCGCGTCGCCCTCATCGCCCATGCTCACCCACACGTCGGTGTAGAGGGCGCTCGCCCCCGCCGCGGCCTCGCGCGGGTCCTCGTGCAGGCTCAGGCGGCCCGTGGCGCCCGCGGGCAGCTCCAGGTCGCTCTCCAGCGCGTAGCCCGGCGGCGAGGCGACCGCCACGTCCACGCCCGCGAGCGTTCCCAGCACGGCGAGCGAGCGCGCCACGTTGTTGCCGTCGCCGACGTAGGCGATGCGCACGCCCGCCAGCGTGCCGCACGCCTCGCGAAGGGTCAGCAGGTCGGCGAGCGCCTGGCAGGGATGGTGGCGCGCGGTGAGCATGTTGATCACGGGGATGGAGCTGTCGGCGGCGAGCTCCTCGAGCATCGCGTCGGGCCCGGTGCGCACGCCGACCGCGGCGAGATGCCTGCCGAGCACGAGCGCCGTGTCGCGCACGCCCTCGCCCCGGGAAAGCTGCATTTCCTCGCTGCGCAGCACCACCGCATGACCTCCGAGCTCGTAGATACCGACCTCGAAGGACACGCGCGTGCGTGTCGAGGGCTTCTGGAAGACCAGTCCCACACAGCGCCCGGCCAGCGCGCGCGAGCCCAGCGGGTCGCGCTTGAGCTCGGCCGCGCGACCCAGCAGCGCGTCCAGCTGCGCGGAGCTCAGCTCCGCGCCGGTGAGAAAATGCAGTGGCTTCATCGGAGCGGTGAGTCTAGGCGTTCGCATGCCCTGCTCCGGGCGCCCGGCGCGTGTGCGATGGTCTGCTCAGCGATCCACAGCCAGGAAAGGACCCCGATGACCAGACCCAGCATCGCTGTGATCACCTGCTCCGCGCTCGTGCTCCTCGGTGGCTGCGGATCCTCCAGTCCCGCCAGCACCCCCACCAGCAGCGCGTCCTCCAGCGCCGGCGGCAGCAGCCTGAAAACGACCACCGCGCCGCAGTACGCCTCGCCGTCGTCCTCCTCGCCCGTGCTCAGCGGGATCGTCCAGATCGCCTACCGCGACATCGCCATACATCCCGACGTGGTGCGCGTGAAGGCCGGCAGCACCGTCAGGTGGACGAACTACGACAGCGTGGAACACAACGTCACCAGCGTCAGCGGGCCCCAGCAGTTCGCCTCCAAAGACTTCGGCGAAGGCCACAGCTTCGAGGTCAAGCTCACCAAGCCGGGGATCATCCACTACCAGTGCACGATCCACCCCGCGTCGATGAACGGCGTGATCGAAGTCGTCAGGTGAGGTCGGCCAGCCCCGCCTCGGGGCTCGACGCGGTGGCGTAGCGGCGGCGGGGGATCCGCCCCGCGCCCCGCGCCAGCAGGCCGGCCTCCACGGCGGCGCGCATCGCCGCCGCCATCCTCACGGGGTCCTGCGCCCTGGCGATCGCCGACGCGGCCATCACGGCGTCGCAGCCGAGCTCCATCGCGAGCGCTGCGTCCGAGGCCGTGCCAACGCCCGCGTCCAGCACAACCGGCACGTCCACCGCCTCGCGGATCAGCGCGATGTTGTACGGGTTGAGAATGCCCATGCCGCTCCCGATCGGTGAGCCGAGCGGCATCACTGCGGCGCAGCCCACATCTGCCAGGCGACGTGCGAGCACGGGGTCGTCGGTGGTGTAGGGCAGCACCACGAAGCCCTCGTCGACGAGCTCCTCGGCGGCGCGCAGCAGCTCCGGCGCGTCGGGCAGCAGCGTGTCCTCGTCGCCGATCACCTCGAGCTTGACCCAATCCGTCTCGAAGGCCTCGCGCGCGAGCTTGGCGGTCAGCACGGCGTCCCTGGCGGTGTAGCAGCCTGCCGTATTGGGCAGCAGCTGCACGCCCGCCCTCGCGAGCACGTCGATCAGCGAGCCGCGCGCGGCCGGGTCGACCCGGCGCAGCGCCACCGTCACCAGCTCGCTGCCGCTCGCGGCGATCGCCTCCGCCAAGAGCGCCAGCGAGGGGAAGCCGCCCGTCCCCAGCAGCAGCCGCGAGCGCAGCGTCCGCCCGGCGATCCGCAGCTCGCCGGTCGCCGCCTGCGTGGTCATCGCGTCGGACATTCGCGCGTCATCCTCCCTGCATCGCCGTCAGCACCTCCACGCGCGCGCCCTCGGCCAGCGTGAAGGACTCCCACGCGCCACGCGGCACCACCTCGCCGTCCACCGCCACCGCAACTCCCCGCGCCGAGGCGGGGACGCCCAGCCGCGCGAGCGCGCACACCACGCTCTCGCCCTCACGCACGTCCGCGTGCTGCCCGTTGAGCACGATCACGAGAGGGCACCGGCCACGGGGCAGGACGGCGCAGCGTGCTGTGTGCGGAAGCGCTCGGGCGAGCACGCCGCCGCCAGCACCCCGATCGCCCCGGGCCGCGCCGCGGAGGCCTGCGCCGCGGGCTCGCCGGCGAGCAGGTCGCACACGATGCGCGCGGTCACCGGCGCGAGCAGCACGCCGTTGCGGTGGTGCCCGCTCGCCCAGATCAGGCCCTCGATCCCGGCGCGCCCGATCACCGGCACATTGTCCGGCGTCCCCGGGCGCAGGCCGACGGACAGCTCCTCGATCTCGAGCTCGCTGACACCCGGGATCAGCTCGTGCGCGTCGCGCAGCAGCTGGTGCACGCCGCCGGCGGTCGGCACGGCCTCATAGCCGCGTTCCTCCACGGTGGCGCCCAGCACGTAGCGCCCGTCCCCGCGCGGCACCAGGTAGCCGCCCTGGAAGCGCAGCACCCGGGTCGCCATGCCGGCGCCCGCGGGATCGCGCAGCCGCAGGATCTGCCCCTTGACCGGGCGCACCGGCACCGTCTCGCCGGCCGGCAGGCCGCGCAGCTCGGGGCTCCACGCCCCCGCGGCCGCGACCAGCTCGCAGGTGGCGATCTGGCGCCCGTCCGCCAGCGTCACGCCGGTCACGCGCGCGCCGCGCGAGTCGAGCTCCACGCGCGCCACCTCCGCGTTCTCGAGCAGGCTCACGCCGGCGCGCTCGCACGCCAGCGCCAGCGCGCGAATCACCAGGCGCGGGTCGACCGAATGGTCGTCCGGAGCTTCCAGCGCCAGGCGCACCGTCGGCGCAAGAGCGGGCTCGCGTTCGCGCGCCTGTCCCGCGCGCAGGCGCTCGACCCCCAGCCCCAGCGAGCGGCGGAAGTCGAGCTGGCGTTGCAGCTCCAGAGCCTCGTCCTCGTCGCGCGCCAGCATCAGCGTCCCCGAGCGCGTCAACCCCACGTCGATCTCGCCGAGCTCCAGCAGCTCGGCGGCGAATCGGGGCCACTGCGCCGCCGAGCGCAGGCTCAGCGCCAGCAGCGCTGAGGCGGCGTGCCCGAACTCCGCCTCGGCGACGGGCGCGAGCATCCCCGCGGCAACATGCGAGGCCCCGCGGCCGATGCTCCCGCGCTCGAGCACCGCCACGCTCATGCCGAGCTGGCGCGCGCGCAGCGCGAGGGACAGGCCGATGATGCCGCCGCCCACGACGCCAACCTCAACGCTCCGCCCATCTGACATGAGATTGATGCTAGCCCCCGCGGGCGGCGGGCGAACGGGGGCGGCCTGCGAGACTTCGGCCATGAGCGCCCTCGACCGCGAGCTGCTGCGCGCGCGCCTGGCCAAGGCGCGCCTGTACCTCGTGTTCGACTCGGCGCCTCCGCGCCACACGGTCCCCGATCTGCTGCGCGCGGCGAGGGCCGGCGGCGTTGACATCGTGCAGCTGCGCGACAAGCACCTCGGCGATGAGGAGCTCGCGGCCGTGGCCAATGCCGTGGCGCGGCTGTGCGCCGAGCTGGACCTGCTGTTCATCGTCAACGACCGTCCCGCCGTCGCGGCGGAGGTCGGCGCGGACGGGCTGCACGTCGGGCAGCAGGACACGCCGGTCGCCGAGGCCCGCGAGCTGCTCGGCTCCGCCCCGCTCCTCGGCCTGTCCACGCACGCGCCCGCGGAGATCGACGCGGTCGACCCGCTGCTCGTGGACTACATCGGCGTGGGGCCCGTGCACGCCACGCCCACCAAGCCCGGGCGCCCGGCGGTCGGGCTGGAGCTGGTGCGCCACGCCGCCTCCCACGCGCACGTGCCGTTCTTCGCCATCGGCGGGCTGGAGCGCGCGAACATCCCGGAGGTCCTCGGCGCGGGCGCGGCGCGCGTATGCGTGCTGCGCGCGATCGCCGACGCCGAGGATCCCGAGCTCGCCGCGCGCGAGATCGCAGCCCTGCTGGCGCAGCCGCCCGGCGGAGCCCCCGGGCGGGACAGCGCTTGAGCGCGCAGGGCCCCGGCCTGGACCCGCGCAGCGCCCGCCGCGAGCGCCGCGACGAGCAGGCGCGAGCCGCGCTGACGCCGCTGGGCGAGCACGAGCGCCCGCCCGCGCTGATCGTCGCCGTGATCGTGTGCGCCCTGCTCGCCGCCGTCGTGGCGGTGGCCGGGCTGAGCGATCACAACCTGACCAAGCACGGCGGCTCGCGCGCGGGCGCCCTGTTCCTGGCCGTCGTGTTCCTGCTGCTCGCGCAGGGGATCTACCGCCGCCGCTACTGGGCGGTGCTCGGCTTCGAGGCGCTGCTCACCTTCCAGATCATCGCCACCTCGCTGGCCGTGGTGCTCGCCGAGACGCTGCTGGCCGCCGGCGCGTGCGTGTTGGCGATCGGCCTCGGCGGCTGGCTGTTCTGGAAGCTCGTGCGCGTCATGGGCCGCATCCAGGCGGGCGATCGCCGCCCCAGCGCGGGCAGCGGCGGGTCCCAGCCACGCTGAGCCGGCCGGGCCTTGAGCCCGCCCGGGCCGCGGCGGTGCCGTTCGATAGGCTCAGGTGCGATGGCCCAAACCTCATATGACTGCATCGTGATCGGCTCCGGGCCCGGAGGCTACGTCGCCGCGATCCGCGCTGCGCAGCTCGGCAAACGAACCGCCGTGATCGAGCGCGACAAGGTCGGCGGGCGCTGCCTGAACTACGCGTGCATCCCCGCCAAGGCGGTGCTCCGCTCGGCCGACATGCTCACGGAGATCCGCGAGGCCGGCGACTACGGCCTGATCGTCTCCGGCGTCGAGGTCGACTATCCGGCGGTGCAGGCGCGCCGCGAGAAGGTCGTGAGCACGCTCACCGGCGGCGTCAGCGGCCTGTTCAAGAAAAACGAGATCGACCTGATCGAGGGCGACGCCTCGCTGACCGCCGAGGGCGGCGTGCGCGTGGGCGAGCAGACGCTCACGGCCGCCACGGTGATCATCGCCACCGGCTCCACCGCGCGCCCGATCCCGGGCGTGGAGTTCGGCGGACGCGTGATCGGCACCGAGCAGGCGTGGGCGCTGGCCGAGCTGCCGGCGCGCCTGGCCGTCGTCGGAGCGGGCGCCTCGGGCGCGGAGATCGCCTCGGGCTTTGCCAGGCTCGGCAGCGAGGTGCTGCTGCTGGAGGCGCTGGACCGCGTCCTGCCCACCGAGGACGCCGACATCTCGCGGCTTGTGGAGCGCGGGCTCAAGCGCCAGGGGATCGCCGTGCACACCGGCGCGCTGGTCACCGGCGTGCAGTCCGGCGAGAGCGCCGTCGGCTTCTCCCACGGCTCCTCCACTGTCGAGACCGACTACCTCGTAATCGCCGCCGGGCGCGGCGCGGACGTGGAGGGCCTCGGGCTCGCCGAGGCCGGCATCGAGCTGGACGAGCGCGGGCTGATCCGGGTGGACGGGGCGATGCGCACCTCGCGCGCAGGCGTCTACGCGATCGGCGACCTCGTGCCCGGGCCGGCGCTGGCGCACAAGGCCTCGGACGAGGGCATCATCGCGGCCGAGGATTCGGCGGGCATGAGCACCCACCCGCTGTCCTACCCCGACATCCCAAGGGCCACGTTCTGCACTCCCAACGTCGGCTCCTTCGGGCTCACCGAGGAGCAGGCGCGCGAACAGGGCTACGACGTCGTCGTCGGCAAGGTGCCCTACGGCGCGGTCGGCGGCGGGACGGTCTATGGCGACCGCACGGGCCTGGTCAAGGTGGTGGGCGAGAGCTCCTACGGCGAGCTGCTCGGCGCCCACATCGTCGGCTCGCGCGCGACCGAGCTGATCCAGGAGCTCGTCAACCTGCGCATGCTCGAGGGCGGCTTCCCGGAGCTCGCCCGCATCGTCCACGGCCACCCCACCCTCTCGGAGGCCGTGATGGAGGCGGGCCGGGCAGCCGACGGCTGGCTGATCCACGGCTGAGGAGACGGGGGCGCGCCGACGGTGACGCTCACCCCCGCTGCGTTCTACTTCGATCTCGCCAGCCCGTCGGCGTACCTCCTCTCAGAGCAGGTGCTGCACGCGCTGCCCGGGCCGGCCGAGTGGCACCCCGTGCTCGCAGCCGGTCTGTCGCAGGGCGCGCCGCCGGATGAGCACGAGCGCGCCGGGGGAGCCGGCGTGGACCGCCCCGCAATCGCGCGCCGCGCGCGCGAGCTCGGCCTGCAGCCCATGCGCTGGCCCGATCCGTTCCCGTTCGACAGCACGCTCGCCATGCGCGTGGCGACCTACGCCAAGTCCATCGGGCGCGCGGTGCCCTTCGCCCAGGCGGCCTTCCGCCAGGCCTACGCGGGCGGGCACTCCCTGCAGGACCAGGACTTCGTGCTGATCGCGGCGGCGGCGTGCGAGATGCATCCCGCGGCCGTCCTGAAGGGGGCCGAGCTGCGTTCGGTCTCCGAGCAGCTGGAGCAGGCGAGCGCGGCGGCCGCGCGCCTGGGCGTCCGCGAGATCCCCGCGATCGTCGTGCGCGGGATGCACCCGGAGGTGTTCGTGGGAGAGGATGCGCTCGCGCGGGCGGCCGAGCGGATGCACGAAGGGGCGAGCGGGTTTCTGTGAGAGCCGACCGCGCCTACCGCCTGATCCTGACACGGGGCGGCCTCGCGCCGGCTCTGCTGGCCGATCCCGGGCGCATCGATCACATCGAGGTGGTGGATATCGAGAGCGGCGAGGTCGTCCTCTTCTGGGATCGCCCGCCGCGCGCGGCATCGCGGCTGGCCGCCGAGCTGCGCACCACGCTGGGCGGGATGGAGCACGATGAGTTCCTCGCTCGCTGGAGTACCGTGGAGGGCTGATGGCGCCTGAGCCCGCAACGCTCCCAGCACCGGAGATCGCCAGCGAGTGGCTGGCCCGGATGACGCTGATCCGGCGCTTCGAGGAGCGCGCCGGGGAGATGTATGCGAGGGCCAAGGTCGGCGGCTTCCTGCACCTGTCGATCGGCGAGGAGGCGACCATCGTGGGCAGCGTGCGCGCCCTGCGCGACAGCGACTACGTGATCTCGACCTACCGCTCGCACGGCCACGCTCTCGCGCGCGGAACGCCGCCGGAGAACGTGATGGCGGAGCTGTTCGGCCGCGCCGACGGGTGCTCGGGCGGGCGCGGCGGCTCGATGCACATGTTCGACCTCTCGCGCCGGTTCATGGGCGGCTACGGCATCGTCGGGGGGAACCTGCCGATCGCCGCCGGCATCGCGCTCGCAAGCGACCAGCTCGGCACCGATGAGGTGACGCTGTGCACCTTCGGCGACGGAGCCTCCAACCAGGGAACCTTTGGCGAGACGCTCAACCTCGCCGCGCTGTGGCGGCTGCCGGTCCTGTTCATGGTCACCAACAACCAGTTCGGCATGGGCACGGCGCTGGGGCGCCATTCGGCCGTCACCGACCTGCAGCGCAAGGGCGAGAGCCTCGGCGTGCCGGGGATGCGCTGCGACGGCATGGACGTGCTCGACACCCACCGCGTGCTCTCACAGGCGCTCGTGCGCGTCCGCGAGGAGCGCCGGCCCGTGCTCGTTGAGGCCGTCACCTATCGCTTTCGCGGGCATTCCATGGCCGACCCCGAGCAGTACCGCAGCAAGGAGGAGGTCGCGCTGTGGCGCGAGCGCGACCCGATCACCACGTTCGGCGCGCTGCTGCTCGCCGAGGGCGTGCTCGGCCAGGACGAGCTCGCGCGCATCGACGCCGACGCGATCGCGCAGGTGGACGCCGCGGTGGCGTTCGCCGACGCCTCGCCGTTTCCGGCGCCCGAGTCGCTGTATGACGACGTGTACGTGCTCGACGGCGAGGTGCGCGGCACCTACACCACGCCCGCGCGCTCGGCGCCGGGCGGGGAGACGCCGCGCAGGGGCCGCCAGGAGCCCTCCAGCAACGACGAGATACCCCAGCAGCTGACCGAGGCGCTCGCGGCCGGCGAGGACAGCGGCGAGCCGCTGGGAGAGCCCGCCTGATGGCGCCGATGCGCTACCGCGACGCCCTGCGTGAGGCCCTCGCGGAGGAGCTGCGCCGCGACGAGCGGGTGATCCTGATGGGCGAGGACATCGGCGTGTTCGGCGGCGCCTTCAAGGTCACCGACGGGCTGCTCGCTGAGTTCGGCGAGGGCCGCGTCAGAGATACCCCGATCTCCGAGAACACGATCGTCGGGATGGGCGTTGGCGCCGCGATGACCGGGCTGCGCCCGGTGGTGGAGCTGATGACCATCAACTTCTCGCTGCTCGCCTTCGACCAGATCGTCAACCACGCGGCGCACATCCGCTACATGTTCGGCGGACAGGTCAAGGTGCCGCTGGTGATCCGCATGCCCCAGGGCGCCGGCCATCAGCTCGGGCCGACACACTCGCACTGCCTGGAGGCGCTCTTCCTGCACATCCCCGGCCTGCTCGTCGCCGTCCCCTCCACCGCCGCGGACGCCAAGGGCCTGCTCAAGAGCGCCATCCGCGACGAGAACCCCGTGATCTTCATCGAGCACGAGGCCCTCTACGGGGTTCGCGGGGAGGTTCCCGAGGGGGACGAGCACCTCGTCCACTTCGGCGCGGCAAGGGTCGCGCGCGAGGGCAGCGACGTGACCATCGTGGGCATCTCGCGCATGGCCGTCACCGCCGAGGCGGCCGCCGAGATCCTCGCCGCCGAGCACGGCGTGCAGGCCGAGGTGATCGACCCGCGAACGCTGCGCCCGCTGGACCTGGAGACGATCCTCGCCTCCGTGCGCAGGACCAACCGCTGCGTGATCGTCGAGGAGGGCTGGCCGCACGGCGGCGTGGGCGCCAACCTGGCCGCGTTGATCGGCGAACAGGCCTTTGACCACCTCGACGCGCCCGTCAGGCGCGTGACCGGCGCCGACGTGCCGATGCCCTACTCAAAGCCGCTGGAGGACATCGCCTATCCCCACGCCGCGGAGATCGTCGATGCGGCCATGGCCGTCCTGCAGGGCGCCCCCGCCGGCGGGAGGGCGTGATGGGCGAGATCGTCATGCCGCGGCTCTCCGACACGATGGAGGAGGGCACGATCCTGCGCTGGCTGAAGGCCGAGGGCGAGCAGGTGCGCCGCGGCGAGGAGCTCATCGAGATCGAAACCGACAAGGCGAGCATGACCTACGAGTCAGACCAGGAGGGGACGCTGCACATCCTCGCCGCCGAGGGCGAGACCCACCCGGTGGGCGCCGTCATCGCCATGGTTGGCGCGGGTGCCGCGCCGGCCGCGCCGCCCCCGCCGGCCAACGGCGGCCAGCCGCGCTCCCAGCCGGGCCCAGCCGAGCCCGCCTCGAACGCTCCCACAGGCCAGCCCGGCGGGGCCGGCGCGGCCCCGAGCCCGGCCGCGGCCGCGGCGCCCGCGCGCGAGCCCGGCGAGCGCGTCAGGGCCTCGCCGCTGGCGCGGCGCATGGCCAAGGAGGGCGGCGTGGACCTGCATGAGCTCGCCGGCACGGGACCGGGAGGGCGCATCGTCAAGGCCGACGTGCTCGCCGTCTCCCCGGCGGGCGCTCGCGGCGCTACGGCCGCACCCGCGTCGGCGCGCGCGGGCGCCGCGGAGGAGCTCAGCACCGCGAAGGGCCCGGCCACCACGCTGGCGCTCACCAGAACCCAGCAGACGATCGCGCGCAGGATGGCCGAGTCCAAGGCGACGATCCCGGACTTCTCGATCCAGATGGACGTCGACATGCAGGCATGCGCGGAGCTGCGCGCGGAGCTCAAGCAGCTCTCTGGCGCCGGCGCCCCGGACGGAGAGGCGGCGCTGAGCACGCCCACCTACAACGACATGGTCGTCAAGGCGTGCGCGCTGGCGCTGCGCGAGCATCCGCGCGCCAACGGCAGCTACCGCGACGGCGCCGTGGCACTGCACTCGCGGGTGAACGTCGGTGTGGCGGTGGCGGCCGATCAGGCGCTGGTGGTGCCAACGGTCTTCGACGCCGATGAGAAGTCCCTTGGGGAGATCGCGCGCGAGACGCGCGCGCTGGCCGAGCGCGTGCGCGCCGGCACCATCACCCCGCCCGAGCTCGGCGGCGGCACGTTCACCGTCTCGAACCTGGGCATGTACGGGGTGCGCAGCTTCACCGCCATCATCAACCCGCCGCAGGCAGCGATCCTGTCGGTCGGCTCGGTGGCGCAGCGCGCGGTGGTGCACGAGGGCGAGGTGCTCGCACGCCACCGCATGACGCTCACGCTGGTGTGCGATCACCGCATCCTCTACGGCGCCGACGCAGCGGCGCTGCTCGCGCGCATCCGCGACCTGCTGCAGTCGCCGTCGGCGCTCACCCTGTGAGCTAGGCTGGATCGCTAGGCTGGATCGCAGCGAAGCGATGAGCCACACCATCCTGCGACCCCAAAGCCCCGGTCCCGACCTGTGGGTCTGCCACCTGGGACTGGTGCCCTATGCGACCGCGCTGGCCGCGCAGGAATCGCTGCGCTCACGCCGCCAGGCCGGCGAGATCCCCGACACGCTGCTGCTGCTCGAGCACCCGCCCGTCTACACGCTCGGCAGGCGCGCGGCGCAGGAGGATCTGCTGCTCGGCGCCGAGCACCACCGGCGGCTGGGCATCGAGGTCGTGCCCGTCGACCGCGGGGGCAAGATCACCTACCACGGCCCCGGCCAGCTCGTCGGCTACCCGATCATGGCGATCGGCGACGTGCTGCGCCACGTGCGCCTGATGGAGCGCGCGATCGTGGGCGCGCTCGCGCAGGAGGGCGTGCAGGCCCGTGCGCGCACGCAGGACGGAGCGGACTTCACCGGCGTGTGGGTCGCCGAGCGCAAGATCGCCTCGATCGGCGTCCACGTGCGCCGCGGCGTCAGCACCCACGGGTTCGCCGTGAACGTCGAGAACGACCTCGAGCCGTTCACGCGCGTGATCGCGTGCGGACTGCCCGGCGTGCTCATGACCTCGCTGGCGCTCGAGTCCCACGGGGCCGGCGAGGGTCTTCGCTGCTTTCGCAAACGCGTCGCTCACAGCTTCTGCCAGGCCCACGGCCGGCGCCAGCGCATCGTCAGCGCCGTACGGCTGGGGATCGACGCGGCCGACCCCACCCGGCTCGCCTCCGAGCGAGCCCCTCTCATCCCCGTCGTCGCCCCCGGCGAGCCGGTGCCCGCATGAGCGCGACGCGCTCGCGCTCCAACCCCGGGGGCATGGACGTGCTGAAGGTGCTCGGCAGCGACGTGCGCCCCCTGCGCGAGCGCAAGCCGCCGTGGTTCAAGGTGCCTCCGCCCGGAGGCGAGCGCTACCGCGAGCTGACCGACCTCATCCGCGCCGAGAACCTGCACACCGTCTGCCAGGAGGCCGCGTGCCCCAACGTCGGGGAGTGCTGGGAGCGCGGCACCGCCACGTTCATGAACCTCGGCGACACGTGCACGCGGCGCTGCGGGTTCTGCAACGTCAAGACCGGGCGCCCCACGTGGAACGACCCGCTGGAGCCCGCGCGCGTCGCCCGCTCGATCGCGCGCATGGGCCTGCGCCACGCGGTCATCACCTCCGTCGACCGCGACGACCTCCCCGACAAGGGCGCCTCCGCCTTCGTCGGGGTCATCCGCCAGGTCCGCCGCCAGGCGCCCAACTGCCAGATCGAGGTCCTCACCCCCGACTTCCAGGGGCAGGAGATGCCGCTGGCGCGCGTGATCGCCGAGCGACCGGACGTGTTCAACCACAACGTCGAGGTCGTGCCGCGCCTGTACCCGATCGCCCGCCGCGGGTCTCGCTTCGATCGCTCCTGCCGTGTGCTGCGCCTGGCGGGAGAGCTCGGCGAGGGCGAGGTCATCACCAAGTCAGGGCTCATGGTGGGCCTCGGCGAGACCCACGACGAGCTCGTGGAGACCTTCGGCGCGCTGCGCAACAGCGGCGTCAGCGTGCTCACCGTCGGGCAGTACCTGCGGCCCTCCGAGCGCCACCTGCCGATCGTGCGCTACTGGCATCCCGAGGAGTTCGCCGCGCTGGAGCGCGCCGCCTACGAGCTGGGCTTCGACCACGTCGCAGCGGGGCCGCTCGTGCGCTCCTCCTACCACGCCGACCAGCACGTGCCACAACCGCGGGAGGGCTCCGGTCCGCTCGCGGCAGCCGCCGCCTCCTGAGCGGGCACGCGCGCCGCGCCGCGCGCACGCCCGCCGGTAGGCTGCGCAACACCCCCGCCGCGGGCGGCCGGCAGCGATGTTCCCCCTCAGAGACAACGTCGGGCTGAAGCGGTTCCCGATCGTCACCGTGGCGATCGTGCTGATCAACGTCGTGGCCTATCTGCTGGAGATCCGCCACGGCGGGAGCTTCCTGGGAGGCCCCACCGACTCCGTCGCGGTGCACTACGGCGCGATCCCCTACGAGCTCACCCACCCCGGCAAGCACTGCGCGCTGCTCACCGCGCACGGCGCGCAGGGCGCCTACGCAGCGGTCGCCTGCCAGGGCCTGCCGGCAGCCGGCGGTGGCGCGCTGGCGGGCCCCGCGCCGGCGCAGCCGGCCACCGCGCTCACCCTCATCACCTCGATGTTCCTGCACGGCAGCTTCCTGCACATCTTCGGCAACATGGTCTTTCTGGCGGTGTTCGGCCCGACCGTCGAGGACCGCCTCGGGCGGCTGCGCTTCCCCGTCTTCTACCTGCTCGGAGGGCTCGTCGCGCTGGGCGCGCAGGTGGCCGCCGCGCCCGCCTCGACCGCCCCCACGCTCGGCGCCTCTGGGGCCATCGCCGCCGTGCTCGGCGCCTACGTCGTCCTGCACCCGCGCGCGCGCGTCATCACGCTCGTGTTCATCATCTTCTTCTTCACCATCGTCGAGGTGCCCGCGGTGCTGCTGCTCGGCTTCTGGTTCCTGGAGCAGCTCTACCTGGGCGCCTCGGGGCTTGCCAGCCCCATCGGCGGGGGCGAAGGCGTGGCCTACTTCGCCCACATCGGAGGCTTCCTGTTCGGCGCCCTCAGCGTCGCCGTGCTGGCACGCCGTGGCGCAGCGGCGCCGCGAATGCCGGTTTACTAGTCCCGATGGACCTCGGGCGCAAGCCGGCGGCATGACCCGCATCCTCGTGCTGTGGGTCGCGGTGATGTTCATCGTGGGCTTCGGCTACCTGGCCTTCGCGGGCGTCGCCGAACAGGGCCTGAACGCCGCCGGAGTCATCTCCATCCTGATCCTCATCCTGCTCGCCGTCGGCATCGTCGGCGCGCTGCGCAATCCTCCCCGTTGATGGGCACCTCGCCGTTCATGTCACCCAGCGCCAGCCGCCACCGGCGCGCGCTCAGCATGCGCCGGCGCCGGCGGCGGCGCATGCTCGCCGCGGCGTGCACCGTGCTCGCGGCGACCGCCGCCATCCTGCTGCTGCTCGGCGTGGGCAGCACCTCGAGCTCCGGCCACCGCGCCCACCCGGCGCTCGCAGGTACCCGCACGCCGAGCTCCGCACGCGTCGCGCTCTCCGCCGACGGCATGCCGCTGGCACGCCCCGCGCTCGCCCTGCCCGGCGTCGGGAACCCCGCAGCCGACCCCATCCAGATCCCCTTCCACCAGCCTCCGCGCGAGGCGCTGCTGTTCAACCTGAGCACAGGCGCGGTCCTGTGGCAGCGCAACGCCACCATGCGCGTTCCAATCGCCAGCCTCACCAAGATGATGACCGCGCTGCTCGGCGTGAAATCCGGGCCGCCCAACGCTCCCGTGCTCGTCACCAGGGAAGCCATCGACCAGCAGGGCTCCAAGGTCGGCGAGTTCCCGCTGGGCAGGCACGTTCCCCTGGAGAGCGTGCTCTACGGGCTGCTGCTGCCCTCCGGCAACGACGCCGCCGTCATGATCGCCCAGCACGTCGCCGGCACCGTCAAGCGCTTCGTCGCGCAGATGAACGCGCAGGCCGCCCGGCTGGGCATGGGCTGCACCCGCTACTCCTCCCCTTCCGGCTACTTCAACCAGGGCAACTTCTCCTGCGCCCGGGATCTCGCCGTGCTCGCGCACGAGGACCTCTCCCAGCCGCGCCTTGCTGCGATCACGCGCACATACACCGCCGCCCTGCCCTTCCCGATTCGCGGCGGCAAGCTGTATCTCACCAACAACAACCCGCTGCTCATCTACCGCTACCCCGGGACGACCGGGCTGAAGACCGGCTACACCGTCGCGGCCGGGCGCTGCGTGATCGGCACCGCCGAGCACGACGGCGTGCGCCTGGGGGCGATCGTGCTGGACTCCAACTCCCCCGGCAAGCAGGCCGCGGAGATGCTCGACGCGGGCTTCCAGGAGGTCTACCACCTGCGCCCCGTCGCCTATCCGCCGCTGCCCGACGGCGCCTGAGCGCGACTGTCGGCGCTTGTGCGCGGGCAAGTCGGGTACCGTTCTGCTGCAAGGATTGACTGGCCAGTCAGCCAAAAGGAGAAACCGTGGATCTCGACGACACACCCGAGCAGGCAGACCACCGCGCGAAGGTCAGGGCCTGGCTTGGCGAGCACAAGTCCCAGGCGCCCGTCCTGCAGGGGCCCGGAGCCCTCGAGGATGAGGCGGAGATACTCGCCGCGCGCCGCGCCTGGCAGGGCAAGCTCGCCGAGGGCGGTCTCGCCGGTGTCGTGTGGCCGAAGGAGTACGGCGGGCAGGGTCTCGGCCCGATCGAGCAGGTCATCTGCAACCAGGAGATCGCCCGCGCGAAAGTTCCCGGGATCCTGGACGCGATCGGCGTGGGCATGCTCGGGCCCACGATCATCGCCCACGGCGCGGAGGAGCAGAAGACGCGCTACCTCGGGCCGATGCTCCACGGCGACGAGGTCTGGTGCCAGCTCTTCTCCGAGCCCGCAGCGGGCTCGGACCTCGCGGCCGTGCAGACACGCGCGCGCCTGCAGGACGACGGCAGCTGGCGCCTGTCCGGGCAGAAGGTGTGGACCACCAACGCGCAGTTCGCCTCCTACGGCCTGCTGCTCGCACGCACCGACGCGGACGTGCCCAAGCACAAGGGCATGACCATGTTCATCGTGCCCATGGACGCCGAGGGCGTCACCGTGCGCGGGCTTCGCCAGATCTCCGGCGAGGCAGAGTTCAACGAGGTGTTCTTCGACGATGTCGAGCTCGACGCCGGCTCGGTCGTCGGCGGCGTGGGCAACGGCTGGGGCACCGCGCTGACGACGCTCATGTACGAGCGCGTCACCATCGGCCTCTCAGGCGAGGGCATGGGCTACACGCCCGCCCGCTTCGCCGGCGCCATCGCCGCCGATGAGCACGCCAGGCGCGACCCCGAGGTCCGCCGCCAGCTCGGCGAGATCGCAAGCGAACTGACGGCCGTGCGCTTCACCGGCTACCGCACGCTCACCGCGCTGCAGAAAGGCCAGATCCCGGGTCCCGAGGCTGGCCTTGCGAAGGTCACAATCGTCAACGGCGCGATCAAGGCGGGCGACCTGCTCGCCGACGTGCTCGGCCCCGACGGCCTGGAGGAGAGCGGCGACCTGGCCTACATGATCTCCTTCCTGCCCGGCCTGAAGTCGGCCGGGGGCACCGAGGAGATCCTCAGGAACACGATCGGCGAGCGCGTGCTGGGGCTGCCCCCGGAGCCGCGGCTGGACAAGGGCATCCCCTTCTCCGAGCTGCGCTCGAAGGAAGGGGCGCCGGCATGAACCTCGCACTCTCAGACGAGCAGGAGTTCCTGCGCGAGGCAGCCCGCGGGGCGCTCTCGCGCCACAAGACGGTGGCGGCCGCGCGCGAGGCGCTCGACGGCCAGGACGACGCGCTGCCGGACCTGTGGCCCATGGCCAGAGAAGCCGGCTGGCCCGGGCTGCTGATCGACGAGGAGCACGGCGGCGCCGGGCTCGACGCCTTCGACGCCATGCTCGTGCTCGGCGAGTGCGGCCGCGTGATCGCCGGTATCGAGCTGCTCGGGCACCTCCCCGCGACCGCGATCCTGAGCGACTCCCCCGCAGCCTCCTCGCTGCTCGAGCCGCTCGCCACGGGCGAGCGCCGCGCAGCGTACCTGCCGGTGTGCCCACCGGATGACCTCGAGGCGCAGTGGACGGTCGATCCGCGCGGCGGAGCCGGTCGCTCGCCCGCGCCAACGGCCACCGCCGCCGATGGCGGCGTGCGCGTCAGCGGCGAGCTGTCCTTCGTGCCCGACGCCCCCGGCGCGGACGTGCTGGTGGGCGTTGCGATGCTCGATGGAAGGCCCGTCGGCGTCGCCATCGAGGCGGACGCACAGGGCGTCGGCGTGGAGGCGGTGCGCCGCTACGACGCCACGCGCTCGCTGGGCCACGTCGCGCTCGCCGATGCGCCCGCAACCCTGCTGGACGCCCCCGAGCAGAGCCTCGCGGGAGCCTGGCACCTGGCCCAGGCGCTGCTCGCCGCCGAGTCCCTCGGCGCCGTGGAAACGGCGCTGGACGTGTCCGTCGCCTACGCCAAGGAGCGCCACACCTTCGGCCGTGCCATCGGCTCCTACCAGGCGGTCAAGCACAGCCTCACCGAGGTGCTGCGCCAGCTCGACAACGGTCGCTCGCTGCTCTACTACGCAGGCTGGGCTCGCAACGGCGCGCCCGCCGAGTTCCCGTTGGCGGCAAGCGCGTCGCGCTCGGTGGGATCGCGCGCGCTGGACGTGGCGGCACGCACGATGATCTCCGTGCACGGCGGCATCGGCGCAACCTGGGAGCACGACGCGCCGCTGTACTTTCGGCGTGCTCAGCTCTCGCGGCGCCTGCTCGGCGGCACCGGACGCGCGACCGACCGCGTGGCCGGCGAGGTGCTCACACAGGCCGCCGGCGCCTGAGGCGGGCCGCGCGGCGCCTGGCCGCTTCTTCGCGTTCGAGCGTTTCCAGTTCGGCGAGCACCGGCGCGCCGTAGGCGGCGTGCACGGCGCTCAGCAGCGTCGCGCTGACCCCGCAGTTGATGCAGAAGCCGTGCTGTGACCAGCCGATCGCGCGGGCGAGAACCTCGTCGGCGTAGAGCACGCCGGTGGGGTCGTGGCCGTAGTAGTCGTAGGCCGCCATCCACGCGGCGTCTTCAAGCGCGTATTCGGCGCCGTCGGCCGACAGCAGGTGCGCGGCCGCCATGATCGAGTCGAAGTCGTCGTAGATCGAGGGGTGCCCGGAGGTCATGTGGTCATAGCGCGCCGGGCGCCGCCCGTAGCGGTAGGAGTCGCTCACCAGATCCCACGTGCTCACCGGCCCGTTGGTCACGTTGAACTGCATCGGGCCGCCGCAGCAGTGCGCGAAGTTCAGACCGTGGTAGGTGCCCGGCGCGGTGGAGAACGCGCTCTCCTGCATGTGGATCGAGGCCAGCAGCAGCCAGTTCACGCCAAACGTCTGCTGCGCGGTGGCATAGATCGGGTAGAAGCCTTCCATCCAGCTGCGGTAGATGTGTGTCTGGGGCGCCCCATAGAGCGCCCTGGCCTCGAGCTGCTGCTGGCGTGGGGAGGGGCGTGCGACGATCCTCGCCGCCCGGGACGCGCTCGCGCCCTCGCCGCGCGCGGGCGGGCCGATCCTGGCTGCGACGGTGATCGCCGGGGGCTCGAGCACCTTGGGAGCCGCGCCGATCGCGCCGCTGAGCGCGGCTATCAGCAGCGCCAGCCCAACGGTCGCGATCGCGATCGCCAGAGCCCAGGCGCGCCGCTCCGATCGCCTGTGCGCGGCGAGCAGCGCGGGATGGTCGATCGTGGACATCCGCCCTCTAACGGTAGCCGCGCGCGCAGCGCCCTCGCGCCGGCGGTCCCGGCGCCGGGCCTCAGACGCCGAGCACGCGCCGGGCGAGACGATCGAAGACGAGGTCCGGCAGCAGCGTCCTTGCGATCAGCATCGCCCGTGCGTCACGGCCCACCACGTAACGCGCGCGCATGCGCGGCGCGCTCAGGGCACGATCGATCACCTCGGCCACGCGCTCGGGCGGGATCCCGCGCGACGCCGTACCGGCCAGCACCTTCTCCATGGCAGCGGGAACGCGCCCGTAGTACTCGGAGAGCTCCGGCGGTATCACGATGGCGGCGGTCTCCGAGCGGGCCTTGCTCCAGATCGGCGTGGCGACCGATCCCGGCTCAAGCAGTGCCACCTTTACGCCGCTGCTCGCCAACTCCACCCGCAGCACGTCGCCGAAAGCCTCCAGCGCGAACTTGGAGGCGGCGTAGGGGCCGTTGAAGCCCATCGCCACGCGCCCGCCGATCGAGGAGACCAGCACGATCCGGCCCTTCGCCAGCCGCAGCGCCGGCAGCAGCGCCTGGGTGATCGCCAGCTGCCCGAACACGTTCACGTCGAACTGACGCTGCATGTCCTCGCGCGAGATCAGCTCCAGCGGGCCGCCCAGGCCGATGCCGGCGTTGTTGACCAGCCCATCCAGGCCGCCGGCGCTCGAGGCCACCCCGTCTGCGGCGAGCTCGGCCACGCGTGCCGCCGCCTGCTCGACCTGATCGGGGTCGGTGATGTCCAGGATCAGCGGCAGCAGCCTGTCCGGGTCTTGCGCCTGAGCAGCCAGCTGCTCGCCCGTGGCGGGATCGCGCACACCCGCCAGCACCGTCCAGCCAGAGTCCGCGAGGCGCAGCGCGCTCGCGCGGCCGATGCCGGTTGAGGCCCCTGTGATGAGCACGAGCGGCAAGGAGGCGACGCTAACACATCGCCTGCCGGGCGCAGCACGCCGCGCCAGACCGGAATGTCGGTGGCGCCCCTACCATTCTCGCGATGGCTCCCCGCGTGGGTATCCCGTGGATCCTCGCGCGCATCGCCGCCGCGGCGCTGATCGTGGCGGGCGTGTCCGCCTGCGGCAAGGGCGGCGCCGTAACGGGCGCGAACGCATCGGCCACGCCGGGGCAGAGCTGCCAGGCCACCGTCCTGGACACGCTCGGCAAGGTCGTCAAACGCGTCTACCGCGAGGGCGTTCACAGCGAACGCACGATCGTCGCCACGCAGCTCATCACGCGCTCGGTGGCGCTGCGCGAAGCGCTCGAACACAACGACCCGGCAGCTGCCCGGGCGGCGGCGCGCGCGCTTGTGGCCCGCGGCAAGATCGCCGACCTGATCGTCACCTCGCTGCGCGGCCTGACCCTCGCCGACGTCGGCGGCGCCGCGCTCGCGCCGTTCAGCGGGTCGATCTCCGGCGTCAGGGGGCAGCGCATCGGCAGCTACGTGGCGAGCGTGTGGAGCGACAACGGCTTCCTCACCGAGTCCTCCGGCATCGCCGAAGGCGCGCTCACGCTGCGCGTGGGGACGCATAACCTGCCCGGCTCCTCGGACCTGCTGCCCGCTCAGCAGCTGCCCCGGCAGGGCGCCATCACGATCGCGGGCAGGCCCTACCAGTACTACTCGCTCGGAGGCCAGGTGTTCCCCGGCGGGGCGGGTGTGCGCATCTACCTGACGCGCAGCGCCGCCTCCACCGCTCAGTACTGCGCCGCCGGCGCCGCCGGCACCACGGTCAACACGCTCGCCCACGTCGCCGAGCTGATCTACGCGGGCGAGGCCGGGCCGCGCACGCTGACGCAGATCCACAGGGTCCAGCACTACCGGCCGCTGCTGGAAGCGGTGGCGCGGCGCGAACCCGCCGCAAGCGAAGCGGCGATCAAGAAGCTGCTCCACCAGCACATCGTGCGCATGCGCGTCTACGCGGGTCCTAGCCCGGGGCAGGGCGCGGTCGCTGGCGCCGGCGCGTCCGCTGGCGCCGGCGCAGCCGCCGGGACGCCTCAGCCGCTCGCCGACGTTGGCGGCCCCTACGTGCTGGCACCCGTCAGCGCGCCGCTGCGCCTGCAAGGCAGAACGGTGGGGACGCTCGTGCTGTCGATCCAGGACGACGAAGGCTACCTGCGCCTCGCGCGCCGCCTGGCGGGTCTGCGCGTGCTGATGTTCATGGGCACCAGGCTCGTCAAGAACAGCCTCGGCCCCAACCCGGGGCACGTGCCGGAAACCGGGCGGTATGAGTACGGCAACCGCTCCTGGCGCGTTTTCACCCTGCACGCCACGGCGTTCCCGTCGGGGCCACTGACGATCAGGGTGCTGACGCCGATCCCCTACCCGTAGGGAGCCGCGCCGCGCTCAGGCCGGCGCGAGCGCCTGGCGCTTGTGCGCCAGAGCGGACATCAGCTCATCGAAGGACTCGGCGAATTTCTCCACGCCCTCGCGCTCCAGCGTCTCGGTGACATCGTCGTAGTCCACGCCCGCGCCCTCGAGGTCGTCGAAGACGTTCTCGGCCTCGGACAGGCCGCTGCCAAGCCGCGGCTGGGGCCGCCCGTGATCCTGGTAGGCCTCGATCGTCTCCTCGGGCATCGTGTTGACGGTGTCGGGACCGATCAGCTCCTCGACGTACAGCGTGTCGGGGTAGTCGGGGTTCTTCACCGACGTGGAGGCCCACAGCACACGCTGGGGCCTGGCGCCCTTGCCCGCCAGGTAGCTCCAGCGCGGGCCGGAGAACACCTCCTGGTAATGGTGATAGGCCATCCGCGCGTTGGCGATCGCCAGCTTCCCCTTCAGCTGGTCCCGCCCGCCCAGCTCACCCAGCCGGCGGTCGGTCTCGGTGTCGATGCGCGAGACGAAGAAGCTCGCAACCGAGGCGACCGGGGCCGGGTCTCCACCCTCGGCGACAAGGCGCTCCAGGCCGCGTACGTAGGACTCCGCGACCTCGGCGTAGCGGCGCAGGGAGAAAATCAGCGTGACGTTGATCGACCTGCCCTTGGCGATCACGTCCTCGATCGCCGCCAGCCCCGGCTTGGTCGCCGGGATCTTGACCATCAGGTTGGGGCGGTCCACCGTCTCGTGCAGGCGCATCGCCTCGCGGTAGGTGGCCAGCGTGTCGTAGGCCAGGCGTGGGTCGACCTCCAGCGAGACGTATCCGTCGCGACCGACGCTGCTCTCCCACACGGGGTGGAACACGCCGCAGGCGTCGCGTATGTCCTCGATCGCCAGCGCCCAGAACGCTTCCTGGGCATCGCCCCCGCCACCTGCCAGCTCGTGCAGCTGCTCGTCGTAGGCGCTGCCGGCGGTCATCGCCTTCTGGAAGATCGTGGGATTCGACGTCGCGCCCACCACCGAGAACTCGTCGATCAGCTGTTGCAGATGCCCGCCGCGGATGGAGTCGCGCGAGAGGTAGTCCACCCACACGCTCTGGCCGAGGGCGGAGAGCCGCTGAAGGGGCCGCAGGGCGTCGGATGGCATGCCGTTCTCCTTTGGGTCAGTGTCAGGTTTGCAGCAGGGCTCGCGCCCTGGCGGTGATGTTCTCGACGCTGAAGCCGAGCTTCTCAAGGACCGTGCTACCCGGAGCGGAGGCGCCGAAGCGGTCAAGGCCCAGAACATCGCCGTCGCTGCCCACCCACTTCCACCAGCTCATGCTCGCCCCCGGCTCCACCGCGAGCCTCTTCACGGAGCTGCGCGGCAGCACCTCGTCGCGATACTCGCGGCTCTGCGCTTCGAAGAGCTCCATGCAGGGCATCGAGACCACCCGCACCCGGCTGCCCTCGGCGGCCAGCGCCTGGCCCGCGGCGAGCGTCGGGGGGACCTCGGCGCCCGTGGAGATCAGGATCAGCTCAGGGCCCTGTGCGGAGGCGCCCGAGGCGCCGTCACCGCTGAAGGCGGCGGAGTCCCACAGCACGTAGCCGCCGCGCAGCAGCCCGTCGGCCGGCGCCACCTCGCCGCGGTCGAGCGTCGGGATGTTCTGGCGGGAGAGCAGCAGCGCGACGGGCCCGTCCTCGCGCTCCAGCGCCACGCTCCAAGCGACGGCGGTCTCGTTGGCGTCGCCGGGACGGATCACCCACAGGTGGGGAATGGCGCGCAGCGCCGCGTAGTGCTCTACGGGCTGGTGGGTGGGGCCGTCCTCGCCGAGCCCGATCGAGTCGTGCGTCCACACCCACACGACCGGCAGGCCCATCAGCGCGGACAGGCGCACCGAGCCCCTCATGTAGTCGGAGAACGTCAGGAAGGTGGCGCCGTAGGGCTTGACGATGCCGCCGTGCGCGGCGGCGCCGTTGACGATCGCCCCCATCGCGTGCTCGCGGATACCGAACGGGATGTTGCGACCCGCGTGGATCGCGGAGAACTCCCCGCCACCCTCGAACAGCGTCTTGGTTGACTCGACCAGGTCCGCGGCGCCCCCGATCATCGTGGGGGCGAACTCTGAGAAGGCCGCCATCGTCTTCTGCCCCGCCGAGCGGCTGGCGAGCGCCTCGCCTGCGGGGAACTCGGGCAGCGTCTCGCGCCAGCCGGGCCGCAGCTTGCCCGCCCAGGCCAGATCCCAGTCTGCCGCCATCTCGGGGAACGCCTCGCGCCATGCCCCGAAGCGCTGCACCCACTCGGCCTGCGCGGAGGTGCCCGCCTCGTGCAGGGACATGTGCGCGTAGACGCTGTCGTCGACCCAGAACTTGCGGTCCGGATCGAATCCCATCGCTTCCTTGGTGGCCCTGACCTCCGCTTCGCCGAGGGCCGCACCGTGGGACTTGGCGGTGTCCACAGCGTGCGGCGCGGGATAGGCGATGTGCGAGCGGATCGAGATGAACGAGGGCCGCTCCGCTTCGTCCTTCGCCACCGCGATCGCGTTCTCGAGCTCGTCCAGGTCCTCCGAGTCCTCCACCCACTGGACGTGCCAGCCGTCCGCCGCCAGGCGCTCTCCATGCTCCTCCCCGTCGAAGGAAAGGGAGGTGCTGCCGTCGATCGTGATGCGGTTGTCGTCGTAGCAGAGGATCAGCTTGCCAAGGGCGAACTGCCCGGCGATCGACGCCGCTTCCTGGCTGACCCCCTCCATCATGTCCCCGTCGGAGCAGATGGCGTAGATGTGGTGGTCCACCACGGGGTGCCCGGGCCGGCTGAAGCGCTCATTCAGGAAGCGCTCGGCCATCGCCATGCCAACGGCGTTGGCCACGCCCTGCCCGAGTGGGCCGGTGGTCACCTCGATGCCGGGCGTGTGACCGCGCTCGGGGTGGCCCGGCGTCAGCGAGCCCCACTGGCGGAACTGCTTCAGGTCCTCCAGGCCCACCTCGTAGCCACATAGGTGAAGCAGCGAGTACTGCAGCATGCACGCGTGCCCGGAGCTGAGCACGAAGCGGTCGCGGTCCGGCCACGCGGTGTCGCCGGGATTGGCGCGCAGGAAGCGCCTGAAGATCGTGTAGCCCAGCGGCGCGAGCGCCATCGCGGTGCCCGGGTGTCCGGCGTTGGCCTTCTGCACCGCATCCATCGACAGGCCGCGGATGGTGTCGATCGACAGCCTCGCAACCGCCTCCTGGTCAAGCCCGGCCGGCTCTGCGATCTGACCGCTGGTTGCCATCTGCTCCGATCCTACCGACGCGGGCAGCTAGAGTCGCGTGATCGTGTCCGAGCAGTTCTGCGACGTCGGCCGGGGGATCACCCTCTGCTATGAGACCTTCGGCGAGCGCAGCCGCCCGCCGTTGCTGCTGATCATGGGGCTGGGGACCCAGATGGTCGCCTGGCACGAGGACTTCTGCAGCGAGCTTGCCGAGCGCGGTTTCTACGTCGTGCGCTTCGACAACCGCGACATCGGCCGCTCCACGCACGTCCGGGGGCGCCCGCCCACGATCGCCCACCTGCTGCTCGGCAGCGGCCGCAACGCGCGCTACACGCTCGACGACATGGCACAGGACGCCGCCGGGCTGCTGCGCGAGCTCGAGCTCGCCCCCGCGCACGTGGTCGGCGCCTCGATGGGCGGCATGATCGCCCAGATGCTCGCCGCGCACCATCCCGGCTCGGTTCGCTCGCTGGTGTCGATCATGTCCAACACCGGCAGCCGGCGCAGCGGCCGGCCCGCGCTCGCGATCTACCCGATCTTCCTGCGGCGCGCGCCCGGCGAGCGCGACGCCTACATCGAGCACGTCGTCAGGCTGTTCGAGGCAATCGGCTCGCCCGGCCTGCCGCGCGACCCCGCCGACGTGCGGGCGCTGGCGTCAGCGAGCTACGAGCGCGACCGCGACCCCGCGGGCCCTGGCCGCCAGCTTGGGGCGATCGTCGCCTCGGGAGACCGCACCGCGGCGCTGCGCACCATCGCCGCACCGACGCTCGTGATCCACGGAAGCGCCGACCGGCTCGTCTCCGCGTCGGGCGGGCGCGCGACCGCCAAGGCGATCGCCGGCTCGCGGCTGATGGTGGTGCCGGGCATGGGCCACGACCTCCCGCGAGCCGCGTGGCCGCAGATAATCGAGGCGATCGCAGACCACGCTGGGCGCGCGGACGCGGCCAGCGCGCAGCGTCCTCCCCTGCAGGCCCGCCCGGCTGAGTCGGTCCAGGGCCTGCAGGGTTAGGACTCCCCCCTCTCTCCTCTGTCCCTCAGTCCCCCCGGGGGCGCCTGCCACATGGCCGCGGGCCGCACACGCGGCGCTGGCGGCCACCCGAGCAGGGCTCGTGCCCCGCGACGGAGAGACCCCCCCTTCGCGTGAGCGAGCGGCAGTGGCGGCGCCGGTCAGGCCAGCGGCTGTGCAGGGCCCGCAGCATGCGGTCCTGGTGGCATCGCGCCGTGCCCATCGGTCAGGAGCCACCCACGGGCAGGAGAGGCCGCCCCGCCGCAAAGCGGGGTCCCTCAGGCCAACTCATCCCCTGGTCGGGCGTCCTGCACGACCCCATGCCTTGCCTCCAGGCTCTGACACGGCCATTCCCCGTGTCGCTCGGCCTCCGGCGCAAGCGCGCCGTCTTCTCTCACGCAGTGAGTATTCAAGCCGGATCGCCGCCGGTTGTCAATGCCCGCCGCCGGCCTCCGGGATCGACGCAACGGCCTCACGGCGCGTCACCCACCATTCGCTGGGCACGATGCGCACAGCCAGCTCCAGCGTGCCGCGGTCGAGGCGCTCGGCCAGCTGGGCGATGGCGATGAGGTTCTCCGCGAGCCAGTCGTCGTCGAAGTCGCCCTGCAGCTCCACGGCCGGGCTGCTGCGGCTCAGGCGCCGGCGCCTGGGGTCGTCGTCGGTCGGCTCGAAGTGGTCGAGCAGGCTGCCCACCCAGGCCAGGCGACTGTAGAGCTCGACGTGGCGGTCGATGATCTCCGCGTAGGCGGAGGAGTTGAGCATCACCCCGGCCCAGCGCCCGAGCACCTCGTCGCTGCGGCTCATCAGGCGCTCGATCAGCTCGTGCAGCCGCTGGCGGCGTTCGGGGTCGGCTAGCAGCCGGCGCATCTCCTGCTCCATGCGCGGCGTGTCACGCAGCGCCTCGGCGCCCGCGCTCAGGTGCGCGCGCCCCGTGCTGGGCTCGGTCTGATCCTCGGCGAACATCAGTCCCAGCAGCTCCATCAGCGTCGTCCATGTCAGGCGGGCGGTGCGCACGAGCTCGATCAGCACGTACTGTGCGAGCACGCTCCAGCGCCGCAGCTGGCGGCGTTCAATCACCTCGTTCACGACGGCCACGGTCAGCGCCACCGAGACCAGGCTCGCCACGAGGTTGGTGAGCAGGGCATTGCGCGCCCAGAAGCCGTCGACCAGCCGGTCCGAGACGATAGCGCCAACGAGTATCAGCACCGCCAGCGCCGCCAGCACCCGCGTTTGGCGCAGGCGTTTGCCCACCGAGTCTGACCGCAGCGGGCTGAAATCCATGCGGATCACTGCGCGCGAGCATACGTGGCCCGGACTAGACTCAGAAGATGGGCTTCAGCGTGGTGGCTCCCGAGCAGTTCGCGTGGACCATGCGCCCTCACGAGCCGGGCGAGGCGGCGCGTCACGTCGCTGAGCTGAGCGATCTGGCCGGCTTTGCCCACACGCGCGCCAACCTCTGGCGCTACGAGCCCGGCGCGAAGGGCCGCCGCCACAGACACCCCTTCCAGGAGGAGACCTTCGTCGTCCTGCAGGGCACCCTGACGATGTACGTTGGCGAGCCTCCGAAGCGTCACGACGTTCCCGTCGGCGGCCTGATTCACGTTGAGGCGGGCACGCCACTGCAGGCCGCAAACCACGGCGGCGAGGATCTGCTCCTCTACGCCTACGGGACGCCTCCCGAGGACGAGCACGCGGAGATCCTCGACTCGGCCGTGTGACGTGTGGAGGGCGGACGGGCTAGCGGAGCGCGCGGGTCAGCGAACCGAGCGCTGCCAGCTTCGCGAGCGCGACCCGGAGCGCTGCATGGATCGCCCGCGCGGGCGATCCATGACTCGGGGCACATCATCTCCATGCAGGCGCCGACCCTACTCCCCAAGTGCGCCCGGCGGGAATCGAACCCGCGGCCTGCGGCTTGAAAGACCGCTGCTCTTTGGCTCCCCGAAGAGAACCGTTGACCACTGAGCTACGGGCGCTTGATTGGACGTCGATCTACTCGGCATCCTGGATGGGGGAGCTTAGTCTAAGCAGGTTCCTGGTTGCGTCCATGCATCGACGTACGCGTCAGAGGGGTGGTTCGAGGATCGCGTCCTTCGGCAGCGCGCCGCGAGCAACCCCGATGCCGTCGCACGGCCGGGTGCACGGCTGGTACACCGGCCTGAAGCCGAGCAGTTCGGGGATCGTGACTATGCGATAGCCGCGCCGCCTCAGCGCGGCGAAGATGAGCGGGTAGGCGGCCAGCGTCTCCCCGCGGGGGCCGCCGCCGTCGTGGGAGATGATGATCGAGCCGGGGCGCACCTGGGCAAGCACGCGCTGCTCGATCGCGGCGGTGCCCGGCAGTGACCAGTCGCCGGGGTCGACGTTCCACAGCACGGTGGCAAGGCCGAGGGAGCGCGCCGTGGCCAACACGGACTCGTTGTAGTGGCCGTAGGGCGGCCGGAAGATGCAGGGGGTGTAGCCGCTGAGCGAGCGGATCGCCGCGATGGTGCGTGCGAGCTGGCGGCGTACTTCGCTGCTCAGCGTCAGGTCGGGGTGGGTGTAGGTGTGGTCGCCGAGCACGTCGCCGTCGCGAAGCTCGCGCAGCAGCATGGAGGTGTAGGCGCCCCTCACCTGCTCGCCGATCATGAAGAAGGTCGCCTGAACGTGGGCCTTTTCGAGCATCGTCACGAACGAGGGCGTGTCGGGCGCCGGGCCATCGTCGAAGCCGATCGCCACCTCACGCAGCGGCGGGCCGTGGAAGTAGGGCGCCTCTCCATGGCTGGCGCATCCCACGACCCGGTAGAGGACGCGCGGCGCCGGTCGCGAGTGCCCGGCTCCTGGGCCGCCCTGCGCGCCCGCGCCGATCGCCAGTGCGAGTACCAGGACGGGCGCCGCGACCAGCGCGCGCAGGGAACCCGACCGGGTGGCGCTCCTCACGGCTCGCACCATACCCGCGCGCGACGCCTCCCGGACGGGTCGCACGCGGGCCTCTGCGGGGCGCCAGGGCGCCCGGGCGCGTACCCTGCAGCCGGGTGGCGGGCTACCTCGCGGCAATCGATCAGGGGACGACCAGCACCCGGGTGATCCTGTTCGACGCGGACGGGCGCCCGGTGGCGTCGCAGCGCCGCGAGCACCGCCAGGTGCTGCCGAGGCCGGGCTGGGTCGAGCACGACGCGATCGAAGTGTGGGAGCGCACGTGCGAGGTCATCGACGGCGCGCTCGCGCGCTCGGGCATCGCCGCCGCCGAGGTGGCGGGCATCGGGATCGCCAACCAGCGCGAGACGACGGTCATCTGGGATCGCGCCAGCGGGCGCCCGATCCACAACGCGATCGTCTGGCAGGACATGCGCACCGCCGAGCTCGTGCGGGAGCTCGCCGGCGCGGCGGGCCCCGACCGCCTGCGCGACCGCGTCGGGCTGCCCCTGTCGACCTACTTCTCCGGCCCCAAGATCGCATGGCTGCTCGAGCACGTGGAGGGCGCGCGCGCGAGGGCACAGGCCGGCGAGCTGGCGTTCGGGACGATCGACTCGTGGCTGTTGTGGAACCTCACCGGCGCGGGCGAGGGCGGCGTGCACGCGACCGATGTGACCAACGCGAGCCGCACGATGCTGATGGACCTGCAGAGCCTCGACTGGCACGAGCCGAGCCTGTCGCTGATGGGCATCCCCCGCTCATTGCTTCCCGAGATCCGCTCCTCCAGCCAGGTCCACGGCGAGGCCCGGTGCACGGCGCTGGCGGGCGTGCCGGTTGCCGGCATGCTGGGAGATCAGCAGGCCGCGCTGTTCGGCCAGACGTGCTTCGCGGCGGGCGAGGCCAAGAACACATACGGAACCGGGTCCTTCCTGCTGGTCAACACGGGAGAGCGGATCGTGCACACGCGTGAGCTGCTCACGAGCGTCGCCGCGAAGGTGGCGGGCGCCCCAACCAGCTACGTGCTGGAGGGCTCGATCGCGGTGACGGGGGCGGCGGTGCAGTGGCTGCGCGACCAGCTCGGCCTGATCGGCTGCGCGGATGAGATCGAGGAGCTCGCGCGCAGCGTGAAGGACAACGGCGGCGTCTCCTTCGTGCCCGCCTTCTCTGGGCTGTTCTCTCCGCACTGGAGAGACGACGCCCGTGGAGCGATTCTCGGCCTCACCGCCCATTCGCGCGCGGGTCACATCGCGCGGGCGGCGCTGGAGGCGACGGCGTGGCAGACCGTGGATGTGGTGCAGGCGGTCGCAGCGGGGGCGCATCTGTCGCTGCCCGAGCTGAGGGTCGACGGCGGCATGACCGCCAACGAGCTGCTCATGCAGTTCCAGGCCGACGTGCTCGGCGTGCCCGTGGTGCGCCCGGAGGTGATCGAGACCACCGCGCTGGGCGCCGCGTTCGCCGCGGGGCTGGCCGTCGGCGTGTATGACGGCGAGGCGGATCTCTGCGAGCGCTGGCGCCCGGGGTGCAGGTGGGAGCCGCAGATGGAGCCCGGCGAGCGCGAACGGGGACTGGCGCAGTGGCGCAAGGCCGTCGCGCGCTCCCTGGACTGGGTCGAGCGGCCGAGCCCGGACACCGCGGCCGGCTGACCTGTCGCTAGAGGACCTCGCGCACGGACCCGTCCTCGGGATCGAAGACGAAGCCCCTGATGTGCTCGCGCGAGTTCAGCTCGCGGCTGGTGCGCAGGCGGTGCAGGCTCTGGCGCAGCGTGTCCTGCACGCTCTCGAACGCCCCCAGGCGCCAGTGTGGCAGGACGCCGTCGGCGGCGAGCATGCGCGCGAAGTCGTCCTCGGAGGCGCCGTGCAGGCCGCAGCCCTCGTGCATCACCACCACGATCTCCTCGGTGCCGAGCAGTCGCTGGGATGCGCTCAGTGAGCGGATCGCATCGTCGGTTGCCAACCCTCCCGCGTTGCGGATGATGTGGGCGTCCCCACGCGCCAGCCCGAGCATCGGGAACAGGTCGATCCGCGTGTCCATGCACGTCAGCACCGCCACCTTGCGGCGCGGGCGGGGGCTGAGGCCCGGTGCGGCGAGCTCCGCGGAGCGGGACGCCGCCACCGCGAGCATTTCGTCGGCGTTGCTCATGGTCGGCCGTGGCTCAGGCCACAGGCTCCAGCGCGACCACGGGAATCTCGCGGGTCGTCTTGCGCGCGTACTCCTGGAACTGGGGCATCACTTCGGCCTGGCGGGCGAACAGCCGCTCGCGCTCCTCGCCGGAGGTGACCACGGCTCGCGCCTGCAGCTTCTGCACCCCCACCTCGACGGTGACCGTGGGGTTGGCCACGAGATTGTGGTACCACGCCGGGTTCTCGGGCGCACCTGCCTTTGAGGCGAAGATGACCATCCGCTCGCCGTCGGGCAGGTAGACGACCGGGGTCGTGCGGAGCTCTCCGCTCCTGGCTCCCGTGGTGGTCAACAGCAGCACGGGCGAGCCCTCGAAGGGGCCGCCGACCTTGCCGCCGTGCGCACGGAACTCCTCGATGATCGCCCGGTTGAAATCGCTCATGTCCGGCATGCGCCAGCGCCTCCTCGTCCGCTTGTTGCACCGATGCTATCCAGCCGCGGCGCACGGCCGCGTGCGCCGAGCGGGTAGGGAGAATCGGCGTCTGTCCACCCACCGCCACCGGAAAGGCCCACCGCCATGACCGAACCGCCCGCCCGATCGATCAGCCACTTCACCCGCGCGGTCGCATTCAGCCCGAAGGAGATCAAACGGCGCGTTGGCGAGGTCGAGGGATTCAACGCCAAGCTCGCCGTGATCATCACCTCGGGGGTGGGCACGATGGCCTGCGCCTACCTGTTCGCCGCATTCACGCTGATCAGCCTTCCCGACAAGATCAAGGAAGGCAAGAAGGGCATCGTCGAATGGGTCGCGCAGACGTTCCTGCAGCTGGTGCTGCTCTCGATCATCATGGTCGGCCAGAAAGTGCAGTCGGCGGCCTCGGACGCGCGTGCGGTCAAGGAGTTCGCCGATACCGAGGCGATCCTCGACCGTCTGGACGTCAAGACCGCGGGCGGGCTGCACGACCTGCTGGCCGCGATCAACGAGCTCGAGGGGAGGCTGCCCGGCTCGGCTGACAGCTGACACCGGGCGGGTTGGCCAGGAAAGGGGCGGTTTGCGCACGCTCCTACCGCGTTTCGTTGCAGTTGGCCTGCGCTGCGGTCGATGCACCATGTATGACCCGCCCCGTAGCGCTGCTGGGCCGCAGAGGCCCGCTGATGATCACCCTCCTTGCGGTGGTCGATCTTGCCTACCGGCTGCTGGTGCGCCAGCAGGTGCGCCGCGCTCTGGGGATCCCGCTGGCCGCCTCGCACGAGCCCGGCGAGCGCCAGTGGCACGCCTGAGCGCCGCCCGCCGGCCCATCCCGGCGAAGCGCGCCTATTGAGGCGGCTCCGCCGCCGATCCCTCGGCGGGCTCAGCCGCGGGGGCGTGCTGTTGCTCTCCTGCGACCCGGTCAACGACCGTGCCGGCCCGCGCCGTCAGGTCCTCGATCCGGTCGCTGTACTTGCCGCCGGTGCGCTGGTCGGCCGCGGCGCCCGCCTTCTGCACCGCCTGGTGCAGCTGGTCCTTGTGCTCTGACGCCTGCTCTTCGGCCTTCTTGGCAACGTCCTTCAGTCGATCAGCCAGTCCCATGAGCTTCTCCCGCAAGTCGTTTCGGCAATGCTACCCCGGGCGCTGCTCCTGCAGGCCCAGGTAGCGTCTGAGGCCGTGGTAGCTCTGCCCCGGGGTCATCGCCTGCGCATATGAGGCGGCAAGGGCGGGCTCCGCCGCGGCCGCGACCCGCTCGCGGATCGCCGCGGAGAACGCCTCCTCGTCGAGCTCGCCCGCCAGCAGCTCCATCTCTGCGAGGTTCGCCCGCAGCGCCGCCAGGTGCTCGGCGACATCCTCATAGGCGCCGAAGTGCGTCAGCGCGAGCCGCCGCGGGCGCCAGCTCTCGACTCTCTGCAGCGACTCCCGCCACGCGGGCAGGTCGATGTCGGGCGGGGGCGTGGGTGCGAGCACCGCCGCTCCGCCGATGCGCACGCCCGTGACATCTCCGGTAAACGCCCAGCCGCTGGGGCGGTGCAGGTAGGAGACATGGTGGGAGGCATGCCCGGGCGTGTAGGCAGCCTCCAGCTCGTGCCCGGCTCCCAGCCTCTCACCGCCCGCGAGCACCCTGATGCGCTCGGCGGGCACGGGCAGCACCTCGCCCCACAGGCGCTCCATCTGCTCCCCGTAGAGGCGCGTCGCGCTGTCCAGCAGGCGGCTGGGGTCGACGAGGTGCCGCGCGCCGCGCTCGTGCACCCACACCTCCGTCTCTGGAAAGCGCTGCAGTAGCGAGCCGGTCGCACCGGCATGGTCGAGATGGATGTGGGTTAGGGCGATCACGCTGGGCGGATCGCGCGCCAGCATGGGCTCCAGCCGCCCCAGGCAGCTGCTCGGGCCGGGGTCGAGGAGCACCTCTCCGACCCTCCACGCGCCGATGACGCGCGGCCGGCTCAGATGCATCAGGTCGGTCAGCTCGTGAGCGGCCGGGCTCGGGGTCTGGGCTGTCTCGCTGCTCAACAGAGCGCGATCCTACAAGTCATATGCTTGCGTCCGTGCGTGAGCGCCTGGTTCAGAGCAACGGCATCGAGCTGCATCTGAGTGAAGCGGGTGCGGGCCCGCTCGTGCTGCTGCTGCACGGATTCCCCGAGCTGGCCTACTCCTGGCGCCATCAGATCCCAGTGCTGGCCGCCGCCGGCTTCCGCGTGGCGGCGCCCGACATGCGCGGTTTCGGTCGCAGCTCCGCTCCGCCACAGGTGGAGGCATACGACGTGCGCACGCTCTGCGCCGACGTGTGCGGGCTGATCGACGCGCTCGATGAGCAGGACGCGATCGTCATCGGCCACGATTGGGGGGCCAGCCTCGCTTGGCAGCTCGCGGTGCTCGAGCCGCAGCGCGTACGCGCGGTGGCGGGACTGAGCGTGCCGTTCGTTCCACGCTCCCCCGCGCCTCCGATCCCGATCATGCGCCGGCACCTCGGCGAGGACTTCTACATGGTCTGGATCCAGGAGCCAGGCCTTGCCGACGCCGCGCTCGCGCAGAACGTGCGCCGGACGCTCACCACGTCGCGCCAGTGGACTGCGCAATGGGCGCAGGAGGAGCCGCATGAACCCGAGCTGCCGCCGTGGCTGACGGAGGAGGACCTTGGCGTGTACGTCGAGGCGTTTGAGCGCACCGGCTTCACCGGTGGGCTGAACTGGTATCGCAACATCGACCGCAACTGGGAGCTGACCGAGGACGTGGCCGAGCGGCGCGTGGAGCAGCCGGCGCTGTTCCTGACGGGAGAGCGCGACCCCGTCAGGCGCTTCATGCCCGCCGAGGCGATGCACGGCTGGGTCAGCGACCTGCGCGGCGAGATCGTCGTGGCGGACGCGGGGCACTGGGTGCAACAGCAGGCGCCGCACGCCGTAAACGAGGCTCTGCTCGAGTTTCTCGCGACGCTCTGAGCGCTCGGGAAGCGGCGCGGGCGCGCCTATTCGGGGTAGACGCGCAGCAGCACCGTCGAGTCCCCCGGCACGGTCGCGGAGATCGCCGCGCCCGTGCGGGTCGCGGTGTGGCTCCACAGGTCGCGCACACGGTAGGCCGGGACAGCCGGCAGGCCCGCTTCGTGAGCGCTCGTGCCGATGCGCAGCGAGCTCGACCCGCGGTTCAGCAGCGCTATAGCCCGCGAACCGCCGGCGAGCGGCTTGACCCACACCTGGCCCGCGCCCGCGGTCGAGAGAAGCGTTCCCTGCACGCCCGCCGGGTCCTGGTCCACCGCGATCAGTTCGCTGTTCTGAACCGCCTGCAGGCTCGCGGAGGAGATCCGCGTTAGGTCGTCGCTGATCATCAGCGGCGCTGCGAGCATCGCCCACATGCTCAGCTGCGTGCGGAACTGCGCGGCCGACATGCCCTGGTCGGGTGCGAGGTAGTCGGGATCGTTCCAGTGGCCGGGCCCCGCGGCCTGCGGGTCGGCGGCGTCGGCATCCATGTTGCGCAGCACAGAGCTGAAGGACACTTTCCCCGGGAAGCCGACGTCGGTGTCGGTGCGCCAGCTGTTGCCCACACCCGGTCCGTAGCTGTAGGAGGTGAACACCGAGTCGCCCAGCGCGGGTTCGCCTTCGGCGTACTCGCCCGGCTGCAGGTAGTCGCAGATCGACAGCAGCATCGCCCGGTGGCTGGCGTTGGCCACGAGCGCCTGATGGAAGGCGGTGTATGCGCTCTGCGGGTTCAGATGCCGTTCCTGCCCCCCGCAGAAGTCCACCTTGACCGCGTCGAAGCCCCACGCCGCAAAGGTGTTGGCGTCCTGCTGGTAGTGCCCGTAGCTGCCCTGGCGCGCGCCGCCGCAGCCGTCGCTGCCGGCGTCGGTGTAGAGGCCGACCTCAAAGCCGGCGGCGTGCAGCGTGCTCGTCAGCCAGGCCATGCCGTGCGGCCACTGCGCGCGGTTCACCTCGATCTGCCCGCTCGCGCCACGCGCGCCCTGCCACCAGCCGACGTCGAGCCACACGTAGCGGTAGCCCCTGCGCTGCAGGCCCAGCGAGAGCAGCTCGCTGGCCTGCCTGAGCACCGTCGACTCGCTGTAGCGCCCGCCAAGGGCGAAGTAGGTGTCCCAGCCCATGTAGGGCGTGGGCGCCAGCACCGAGGCGGCCCTGGCGCTGGCCCGCACGGGTGCGCGCGCCAGCGCGCCGGCGCCGGAGAGCGGCAGGGTCCTGGAGGCGCGCACGCCACGACCCAGCTGCAGGCGCTGGCGCGAGAGCTGGGCTTCGATGATCCCGATCACCGTGCCGCTGACGAGCAGTTCGGCCGCCGTGCCTGACCGCCCTGCCGCCAGCCGCCGACCGGTGCGGCTCAGCGCAAGCGACAGCGTCGCGCTCTCGCCCGCGCGCAGACGCGCGCGGGCGCTGGCGAGCGTCACGGTCGCGCGCCTGCCCGAGGTGCGGCGCGCATAGATCAGCCGCGCGGTCAGGCGGCAGCCTTGCGGAGCCTGCGCCGAGCAGGTCACGGGCACCTCCACGCGCGAGCGCGCGAGACGTGCGCTGCCCACTGCGGTCTCGCCGCTGGCCGCCTGCACGCCGCCGACGGGGATCGTCACGAACGCGCTCGCCGCGGTCGCGCTGCCGCCGCCGTCGGTGGCCACCACCTGGCACTGCAGGTGGTGGCCACTGTCCTGGTCCTTGACGGTGTACACGGAGGAGGCGACCCCGGCGATCGGCACGAGATCGCGAAGCCAGGAGTAGGCGAGCGTGGCGGCGGAGCCGCTCGGGACCCCGGGCCTGCACGTGAGCCTCTGTCCGGGCGCCGGGGTGCCTGTGATCGAGGGGGCCGGGTGCACGAGCGCCACGTGCGTGGAGACCGACGTGGTGAACGTGGCGTCGGCGCCGGTGCCGGCGCCCGCGGCCCCCGCAGCGAGCACTCGGTAGTGGTAGGTGGTGTTGGGCGAGAGCCCGGCGATCTGGGCCTGCACCGTCTGGGCGCCGCCCGTGGGCGAGGGCGAGACGGCGCACAGGGCGCTGCTGCCATAGGAGGCGGTCCTGCCGTATTCAAAGCCGCATCGCGTCAGCGCGGCGTCCTGCGGATCGACGGTGCCTGAGAGCGTGGCCCCCGCTTCGCCTATCGAGGAGGCGGGCAGCGTGCTCACGCTCGGTGCGGGGACGCGCGCGCTCAGCGCGTGCCCCGCGCCGTCGACCGCACCGCAGAGCCCCGCCGCCAGGCAGGACACCGCAACCGGGGCTCCCGCGTGGTCCGCGGCCGCTTCGTTCCATTCAGGCACGGCCGAGAGCGGGTCGTCGCTGGCGTAGGAGGAGCCCTGCTGGGAAACGGCGACGCACAGGCCCGCGGAGGAGCAGGAGACCGACGTGAGCCGCGCGGCCGGGGCGATCGGCGTCTCACTCCAGGTGGCGGCCGCCGCGGCGGGATCGGCGCTTGCCAGCACGTTGCCGTCGGCGTCGACGGCCACACAGTAGCCGGAGGGTCCGCAGGAGACGCCGAGCAGGCCTTCACTCGGGTCGATGCGGGTCGCGCGCCACACCGGCGAGGCGGCGCCGGGGTCGCTGCTCGCGAGGGCTTCGCCGGTCGCGCTGACGGCGACGCACAGCGAGGCCGACGCGCAGGAGACCCCGGTCAGCTGCGCAGTCGCTCCCTTCGTGGAGGCCCAGTGCGGTTCGGGCGAGCCCGGCTCGGTGCTCGCCAGGCGGTTGCCCTGCGCATCGACCGCCACGCACAGCGACGCGCTCGGGCAGGAGACGCCGGTCAGTTCGTTGCGCGCATCGATCGCGGGCTGGCGCGTCCACGCCGAGATCCCGCCCGCCGGATCGGTGCTGAGGAGCGCGCCGCCTTCGTGGTCCACCGCGACGCACAGGGTCACCGAAGCGCAGGAGACCGCGCCGATCGCGGTCGCCCGGTCCACCAGCGCAGCCGACCACGCCGGCGCGGCTTCCTGCGTGAACGGGTCAGTGCTGGCGAGCACTTCGCCCGAGCCGTCCACGGCAACGCACAGCGCTTCGGCGGGACACGACAGCCCGGTCAGGCCGCTCGCTCCCGTGGGGAGGGGGCCCGACCAGCTCAGCGGCGATGCAGCGCGTGCGCTCGCCGCATCACAGGCGAGACAGGCAAGGCACGCAAGGCAGGCGAGCAGCAGCGCCAGCGCTGGCAGCTGCCCGCGGCGATATGGGCGATGGGCGAGATCCGGGTACGGCGGCACGTGTCGCTGCAATCAACCCGCGGGAGCGAGCCTTGTTGCGGTCGGTGCCAGGGCCGGGCTCGCTAGGCCGCCGCCGGCTGAGCGCTCGCGCCGGCGCCCGCGCCGCCCTGCACGGCCTCGCCGTGGCGGATCACGTCGGCGGCGCGCTCGGCCAGCGCGATGGTGGGAGCGTTGGTGTTGCCGCGCGGGACCACGGGCATAACCGAAGCGTCCACGACGCGCAGGCCCTCGACGCCGTTGACGCGCAGGCGCTCGTCGACCACAGCCTCCGCATCGGTGCCCATGCGGCAGGTCCCGACCGGGTGATAGACCGCGAACGTCGTCTTGGCGACATGCGCACGCAGTGCCTCTTCGGAGTCCCCCGCCGGCACGTTGTAGGCCTCTGCGCAGTAGGGCGCGAGCGCAGGCCTGGCGCAGATGTCCAGCGCCAGGCGCAGGCCGGCGATCATGCGCGCCATGTCATCGCCCGCCGCGTAGAAGTCGTTGCGCACGATCGGCTTGGCGGAGGGATCTTTGGAGGCCAGGCGCACCGATCCGCGGCTGTGCTCGGTGAGCAGGCACGGCGAGACCCAGATGCCGTGCCCCTCGGGGTCTCCCAGCCCCTCCTCGACGATGTGCACCGGTGCGACGTGGAACTGGATGTCCGGAGCGCTCGCGCCCTCCCCCACGCGGGCGAACCCGCCCGCCTCGGCGAGGTTCGAGGTGAACGGCCCCGTGCGCTCGGCTTCAAACTGCGCCAGCGCCGCGGGCTCGAGGGCGAGCAGCAGGCTCTCGGGCTCGGGGGTGGTCCACACGAGCTGGGTGGCGGGATGATCGGACAGGTTCTGCCCCACGGCGGCGCGGTCGAGCAGGACCTCGATCTCGCGCATCATCAGGTGTTCGGCCGGGCCGATGCCGGAGAGCATCAGCAGCTGGGGCGAGTTGTAGGCGCCCCCGCACAGGATCACCTCGCGCTCGGCCCTGAACTCCTGCGGCTGGCCCAGCTGGGCTGCCTGCACGCCGACCGCGCGGTTGCCCTCGAACAGCACCCGCTCAACCTGCATGTAGGGCATCACCGTGAGGTTCGCGCGCTCCATCGCCGGGTGCAGATAGGCGACGGCCGCGCTCGCACGCATGCCCCCGCGCTGGGTGACCTGGTACATGCCCACGCCGTCCTGCGCGGCCCCGTTGAAGTCCTCGTTGCGCGCCAGCCCCGCCTCCACGCCGGCCTCCACGAACGCGCGGGAGATGCGGTTGCCAGAGCGCCCTTCGCTGACCGGCAGTGGCCCGCCGGCGCCATGCCACTCCGAGGCCCCCCGCTCGTTGTCCTCTGCCTTCAGGAAGTAGGGCAGCAGGTCGGCGAAGGACCATCCGGGCACGCCCCAATCGTCGTAGTCGCGCGCGTTGCCGCGGATGTAGACCATCGCGTTGACCGAGGAGGAGCCGCCCAGAACCTTCCCGCGCGGCAGCGTGATCCTGCGACCGTTGCAGTGCGCCTCCGGCGCCGAGTGGTAGTCCCAGTCCACATCCGTTCCACCGAGCTGCAGGTAGCCGAGCGGGACGTGAACGTTCTCCTTGGTGTCGGGCGGACCCGCCTCGAGCAGCAGAACCTGCACATCGGGGTCCTCGCTGAGCCGGCTCGCGAGCACACAGCCCGCCGATCCCGCACCGACGATCACGTAGTCGAACATGGTCTGCTCCCTCCTCGCGTTTGGCCTCCCGCCGCCCAAGATACAGCTAGCCTCTTGGGTCATGCTGCTCTACGACTCCGCGGTATCGGGCAATTGCTACAAGGTGCGCCTGCTGTTCGCCCACCTCGGCCTGGACTACGAGCGCCTGGAGGTGGACGTGGTGGATCGCTCGGGACGCCTGGAGCTGCTCGGCACGCTGAACCCGGGGCTGCGCGTGCCCACGCTGATCCTCGACGACGGCCGTGCGCTCGCCGAGTCCAACGCGATCCTGTGGTACTTCGCCGATGGGACCCGCTACCTGCCCGAGGATCGTTTCGAGCGCGCGCGTGTGCTGCAGTGGATGTTCTTCGAGCAGTACAGCCACGAGCCCTACGTGGCGGTGCTGCGCTTCCTGCTGCACGTCGCCCCCACGCCCCCGCAGGAGGCCGAGCTCGAGCCAAAGCGCCGGGGCGCCGTAGCGGCCCTGCAGGCGATGGAGCGCGGCCTTGCAGGCCGCGAGTTCTTCGCGGGCCAGGCTTACTCGATCGCCGACATCGCGCTTTACGCCTACACGCACGTCGCCGAGGAGGCTGGGCTGGATCTCGCCGGCTACCCCGGCATCGTCTCCTGGCTTGAGCGGGTGCGCGAGCAGCCGGGGCACGTGCCGATAACCGCGTAGGATTGACTCCCATGGACGCCGCCGCGGACAGGCCGATCAAGCGCAGGTGGGAGATCCTGATCGGCCGCTATACGGCCAACCCGGTGATGCGCGCGATGTTCCGCGTGGGTATCACCCCTCCGGGCACGGCGCTCGTGGAGACCGTCGGCCGCCGCACCGGCGCGATCCGGCACACGCCGATCATGTGCTCACGCGAGGGTGACACGCTGTGGCTGATCGCCCAGCACGGCAGTCACGCGGGCTGGGTGAAGAACTTCCAGGCCAATCCGCGCGTGCGCGTGCGGCTCGGGCGCAACTGGCGAACCGGCACGGCCGAGCTGCTGCCGGGCGACGACGTCAAGGCGAGGATCGCCACCTTCTCGAGCTCCCGCGCCGGCGCGATGATCGCCGCCGCGGGCTTCCGCGCGCTGGAGAGCCAGCCGGTCACCGTGCGAATCGAGCTGGAGCCGTGAGCGTTGTGCCGGCGGCGAGGGTACGGTGCCGCTGCAGTCGCGCGAGCACGTCCGCGTCGCCCCTGTAGCTGAGTCCTCTTCTGCGAGCCTGCGCCAGGGTCACGTTGCCGCTGAGCACTGCAAGCACGAGCTCTGGCGAGGCGTCGATCACGAGGTCCGCGTCCGGTGCCGCTGCGCCGACCGTGCGTAGCCGCCCGTGGCCGGCCTCGATGCTCACCGGCCCATCTCCGGCGCGCACCTCGATGCTCACGGGCGGGCTGTCCGGATCGGAGTCGGCGAGGAACAGCTCCACGGGAAAGGCCAGCCAATGGCTGCGAAACGCATCATCCTCGGCGCGCTTGCCCATCAGCGGCACACCCCACTTGCCGAGCTCGGCGATCACGGGTTCAAGCGCCCGGCCGCGGTCGGTGAGCCGGTAGAGCGTCGTGGCAATCGGCGGCGGTGCCTGTTCGCGCTCAAGGATTCCCTGATGCTCGAGGTCGCGCAGGCGGTCGCTCAGCAGGTTGGTGGCGATCCCCGGCAGGCCGCCGAGCAGGTCGGTGTAGCGGCGGCGCTCGGTGAGCAGCAGCTCTCGGACGATCAGGAGGTTCCAGCGGTCGCCGATCACGTCGAGGGACTTCGCGACGGAGCAGTACTGGTTGTAGGAGCGCATGCGCCCAGCCTACCGGCCGCACAGGATATTCACAACCATTGACTTGAGAATCTCAAGTGAGGTTGTATGCTGCCGCGCATGCGGAGTCGAACGTTGATCCTCATCTCGCTGCTGCTCGCGTCCTTCGCGATCAACCTCGACACCACGATCGTCAACGTGGCACTGCCGGCGCTGGTGCGCGAGCTGCACGCCACCACGACCCAGCTGCAGTGGGTCGTGGACGCCTACAACCTGGTGTTCGCCTCGCTGCTGCTGGCGGCGGGCAGCCTCTCTGACCGCGTGGGACGCAAGGGGATGCTGCTCGGCGGTCTCGCGGTGTTCGGGCTCGGCAGCCTCGCCGGAGGCCTCACCGGCACGCCGGGCGAGCTGATCGCCGCGCGCTGCTTCATGGGGCTTGGCGCAGCGATGGTCTTCCCGGCGACGCTGTCGCTGATCTCAAACGTGTTCACCGAGCGCGCCGAGCGTGCGCGCGCCATCGGCATGTGGGGCGCCACCGCGGGGGTGGCGATCGCGCTCGGCCCAATCGTCGGCGGCTGGCTGCTGGCGAACTTCTCCTGGACGAGCATCTTCTTCGCGATGGTCCCGGTCGCCGGCCTGGCCGCCGCACTGGTCGCCCTCAGCGTTCCCCGCTCGGCGGACCCGAATGCGCCGCGGATCGACCGGCCGGGCTTCGCCTTCTCGACCGCCGCGATGTCGCTGCTGATCTACACGATCATCGAGGCGCCCGACCACGGCTGGGCGAGCGCGAGGAGCATCGGGGGGTTCGCGCTGAGCAGCGCGCTGTTCGCCGCGTTCATCGCCTGGGAGCGGCACGCGGCCGAGCCGATGCTCGACATCGGCCTGTTCCGCAACCCTCGCTTCACGGCCGCCAGCGCCGCGGTCACCGTCGCGTTCTTCTCGCTGTTCGGCTTCATATTCCTGATGACCCAGTACTTCCAGTTCCTGCGCCACTACAGCGCGCTCTCGACCGGCGTGCACCTGCTGCCGGTCGCCACATCGGTTGGCATCGCGTCGGTGCTCGGAACGCGCCTGGCGGTCCGCTTCGGCGCCAAGCTGGTGGTAACGGCGGGCCTGGCGGCGGTGGCGGTCTTCTACGGGTGGGTCTCCACGGCATCGCCAACCACCAACTACGCCACGATCGCCGCCCAGATGGTCCTCTACGGCGTCGGCATGGGCCTGACGAGCGCGCCGGCCACCGAGGCGATCATGGGCGTCGTGCCGCTGCACAAGGCGGGCGTCGGCTCAGCCGTCAACGACGCAACGCGCCTGCTCGGCGGCACGCTCGGCGTCGCGGTGATAGGGAGCGTCTACGCGTCCCTGTACTCCACACGTCTGACCGGCACCGCCCCGGCGGCACTGCCCGGCGCCCTCGCCGGCACCGCCCATCAGTCGATCGGCGCGGCCCTCGCGGTCGCCGACCACCTGAGCGCCGCGGGCGCGGGCCGGCTCGCCGCCGGGCTGCACGACGCCGCGTTCGGCGCGTTCATGCACGGGATGAGTGCGGGCTGCCTGGTGGCCGGTGGCGTGGCGGTTGCCGGCGCGGTGGCGGCGGCACTGATGCTCCCGGCCCATCCCCACACGGCCGTTTCCTCCCCCGAGGCGCTTCAGCCGGCGTCGTAGCGGGACTGCTCCTCGGCGGTGCGCTCGGCCCAGGGGATCGCCTCCAGGCGCCCGTCGGGGATCGGCTCGCCGCTCTGCACCGAGATGCCGTATGTGCCCGCCGCCACGCGCTCCTCGGCGCGCGCGACCGCCGCCAGCTCCTCGCCCAGCGACTGCGCGTACCCCACTCCGATCTCCGCTTCCAGCAGTTCCGGCGCGTTGTCGGCGTCCTGCGGGTCGCTGACCTCCTCGCGCGAGCCGGGGGCGAGCTCGGCGAGCGCCAGCTCGATGCGGACCCGCTCCCGGGCCAGTAGCTCGCGTGCTCGATCGGCGTCCACGCGCTCAGTATGAACCACCCACCGCCCGGCGGCGCCACATCGCCTGCGGCGATCTCCGCGTAGGCGTAGGCTGAGGCCATGCACGAGCCTGAGGGCGGCGGTGGCTGGGAGCGCCTGTTCTGGTTGGTGTTCGGCCGCACGTCCAACCCGGTGGCGCTGCTCGACGACCAGCGCCGGATCGTCGCCGTCAACGATGCCGCGATCGGGCTCTTCGGGGGCGCGCGCGAGCAGCTCGTCGGCTCCTCGATGACCGACAGCATCCGGCCGCAGGACCGCCCGCTGGCGGACTCGCAGTGGCGCGACTTCCTGAGCACCGGCGAGTACTCGGGCAGCCGCGCGCTCGTGCGCGCCGACGGGTCCGAGGTCGCCGTCGCCTTCGCCCCGCGGCTCGCCGAGGTGGATGGCCGGCGCCTGGCGATCTACGTGGCCCTGGCCAAGTCCGAGAACACCCGCGAGCCGCAGCTGTCTCGCAACCCGCCGCTGACACGCCGCGAGCGTGAAGTGGTGACGCTCATAGCGCTGGGGCGCGAGACACCCGAGATCGCAAGCGAGCTGCACATCTCGCCCGAGACCGTGCGCACGCATGTGCGCAATGCCATGTCCCGGCTGGGTGCGCGCACGCGAGCGCAGCTTGTGGCGGAGGTCCTGTGCTCCGAGAACAACTTCCATCTCCCCCGTCTGGAGGGCGCGCCTACGTAGAAATACCGCGTACGCGGTATTGCGCATCCTGCCGGGCCATTCCAGCATTCAGGATGCTTTGCCTTCCCCCCTGTCCTCAGGCCGGCGCCGAGCCGAGCTGGAGCGGCGCCGCGACTGGCAGCTGCTCGAGATCCTCCTGTCGCAGCTGGAGATACCCGTCATCGCCTGCTCAGCCGACGGCCGCCTGACCCACGCCAGCCGGGGAGCGCGCGCCCTGATCGGAGCCGTGTGCTCGCCGGGCGCGCCGGCGGAGGCGTGGATCGAGCATCTGCGCCCGCGCACGCCCGAGGGCCTTCCGCTGGCCGTCGGCGACCTGCCGCTGATGCGCGCGATCGACGAAGCCGCCGCGCGCACGTTCGACATGCGGATCGAGACGGCGCGGGGGGAGCTGCTCGTGACCGCAAGCGCACACCCGCTGGGCGCTGACTGCAGCGGGGTCGCGATGGGCGCCGTCGTGACCCTCAGCGACCCGGATGCGCCAGGCATCGGCGCGCCCGGACTCGCCGGGGCCGCGGCGGGGGTCGCGGGCGCCTGGGCCTTCGATCCACAGGGGGCCGAAGCAGTGGACCCCGATGACGAGCCCGCGGGCGGCGAGTGTCAGGACCCGCGCCGCGCGCCGTGCGAGGGCGGCATCACCTCGTAGCGGTCCCCCGCCGAGCCGCGCAGCAGCTCGTGCAGCTGCGCGCCCACCCCGCGGGCAGGTAACTCGATCTCGATCTCCACCGTCCCAGACTCGCGCCCGAGGGTGCGCACGTTGCCCAGCCCGCCGAACAGGCCGATCATCTCCGTGTTGTCGGCGAGCAGGATCGCCGTGAAGCGGCTGATTCCCTCCTCGCGCGCGCGATCAGCCAGGAACGCCAGCAGCGCGCTCCCCAGCCCCAGGCTCTGCCAGTCGTCGGCGACGACGACCGCCGCCTCCGCAGCGCGGCGGTCTGAGGCGAGGCGCACCGATCGCGCCACCCCGAGCAGCTCCCCGGCCGGCCCGATCGCCACGAGCGCCTCGTGGTCATGGTGGTCGACCTCGGTCATGTAGCGCAGCTGCGGCTCGCTGAACCTGGTGACCGGCGCGAGAAAGCGCCTGTAGCGGGACTCGGGGGACAGCCGCTTCAGGCCCTGCTGCAACGGCGCCGCGTCCTCGGGGCGGATCGGCCTGAGCGTGAGCTCGGCCCCGTCCCGCAGGGTCACGATGCGCTGGGGCGGTGCTGCCGGCTCCTCCACCTGGCGCGACTTTACCTCCACCGGCGCAACGCCCCCGCCACGCACCGGCTCCGCGGCCCGCGGATATAGTCGCCGGATGGCAAGCGCGCGCCTGGAGGGGAAGGTCGCGATCATCACCGGCGCGGCGGGCGGTATCGGCGCAGCCACCGCGCGGCGCTTTGCACAGGAGGGCGCCCAGCTGCTGCTCACCGACCGCGACGGCGAGAAGGTTGCGCGGCTGGCGCAGCAGATCGGCGGCGCAGCCACCGCGAGCGAGCACGACGTCAGCAGCGAGCAGGACTGGCAGGCGCTGGCCGCGGCGGCGGAGCAGCGCCACGGGCGGGTGGACGTGCTGATGAACAACGCCGGCGTCTTCCTGGCGGCGACGCTCGCCGAGACCTCGCTGCAGGAGCTGCGGACGGTTCTCGACGTCAACCTCGTCGGCGTGTTCCTGGGAATGCGGACGATCGCACCGGCGATGAGCGCCCGCCGGTCGGGCTCGATCATCAACGTGTCCTCCATCGCGGGGCTGATGGGCAGCCCCTACCTCACCGCCTACGCGGCGAGCAAGTGGGCGGTTCGCGGGATGACCAAGGTCCTCGCCAAGGAGCTCGCACGGGAGGGCGTGAGGGTCAACTCACTGCACCCGGGACAGATCGACACCGACATGAACACCCGACAGCGCGAACAGACGCCCGAGCTGATCGAGAAGCTGATACGCGGCATCCCGCTGCGGCGAATCGGAACGCCCGAGGAGGTCTGCGAGGCCGCCGTGTACCTGGCCAGCGACGAGAGCTCCTATGTCACCGGATCGGAGCTGGTCATCGACGGCGGGGCCAGCGCATGACCGGACCACCCCAAACCCTGGAGAGCCACACATGAGCACGATCAACCATCAGGTCCGCCTCGCCGCCCGCCCCTCGGGGCTGCCGCGCCCCTCCGACTGGAACATCACCGAGGAGGCCCTGGCCGATCCCGGCGAGGGCCAGCTGCTGGTCGGCATCTCCCACATCTCCCTTGACCCCGCGATGCGTGGCTGGATGAACGCCGGAGCGTCCTACATCGAGCCCGTTGAAATCGGGGATGTGATGCGCGCCGGAGCGGTCGGCGAGGTGCTCGCCAGCAACCACCCCGGCTTCGCCGCGGGAGATCACGTGTACGGCAACTTCGGCGTGCAGGAGTACGCGCTCAGCGACGGCGCCGGCCTCTTCAAGGTCGACCCCTCGCTGGCGCCGCTGCCGACGTTCCTGGGAGCCCTCGGCATGCCCGGCATGACCGCCTACTTCGGCCTGCTGGACACCGGCGCGATGAAGGAGGGCGACACGGTCGTGGTCTCAGGCGCCGCCGGAGCGGTCGGCAGCGTGGTGGGCCAGATCGCGAGGATCAAGGGCGCGGCGCGCGTGGTCGGCATCGCAGGGGGAGCGGCCAAGTGCAGCTGGCTCGTGGACGAGCTCGGCTTCGACGCGGCCATCGACTACAAGTCCCAGGACGTGCGCGTGGCGCTGCGCGAGGCGGCACCCGACGCGGTGGACCTCTACTTCGACAACGTGGGCGGCGAGATCCTCGACGCGGTGCTCACGCGTCTGGCGCGTGGAGCTCGAATCGTGATCTGCGGCGCGATCTCCCAGTACAACGCCACGGAGGGCGTACGCGGGCCGTCGAACTACCTGGCCCTGCTCGTCTCGCGTGCCTCGATGACCGGGATGGTCGTCTTCGACTACATCTCGCGCTACGGCCAGGCCGCCGGGGAGCTGGCCGGCTGGATCCGCGAAGGCCGCCTGATCGCGCGCGAGGACGTCGTGCAGGGAGGCATCGCCGCGTTCCCCGAGACGTTGCTGAAGCTCTTCGAAGGCGAGAACGTGGGCAAGCTCGTCCTGCAGATCGCGCCGAGCTGACTACGGCTTTTCCGGTATGCCGCGCGGCAGGCTGCGGATGCTGCCGCGCCCGCGGCGGATCTAGCCTGCAGGCATGACCGAGATCGACACGGACCCAACCCAGACCGGCGCCGAGGCGACCGCGGCGAAGCCCGCCCCCGGGGCTCTTCGGCACATCGAGCCCACGAGCTTCAAGCGCGTCCTGTGCGCCGTCGACGGAACCCGCAGCAGCATGGCGGGCGTCAGGCTCGCGGCGTCCCTTGCGGGGCGCAGCGGGCGCCTGACCCTGCTGGCGGTCACCGCCGCGGGCGGCGAGCCCCCGCATGAGGTCGCCGCGATCAGCCCGGCACGAGCCGAGCAGGTGCTCGTCGACGCCAGGCATATCGCCGAGGCCGCCGGGGTGCCGTGCACGCCGATCCTCGATCCGGACGGGCCACCCGTCGAGGTGATCCTGCAGCGCTCGGCCGAGCACGACCTGCTCGTGCTCGGGGCGCCGATCTCCTCCTGGCTGGGCGGGATGCTGATCGCGGCTATTTCGGCCTCCTCGGGAGGCGTGCTCCCCGGCGGCGTCACCGTCGCCGCGCTGGCCCGCTTCAGCACTCCCACTCTGATCGCACGCGACTCCTCGCCCGGCTCCCTGCACGGCGGGCAGATCCTCGTCGCAAGCGACGGCGAAGATGACTCAGACCACGTGGTGGCGCTGGCCGCGGGCATCGGCCTCGCCCAGGGAGCCCGCGTGAGGATCGTCAGCGCGCTGGAGGGCGAGTCCCACGGCAGCCCCCGGCACCTCCAGACGCAGGCGGCCGCGCTCGCGCGCGTCCTGCCCGAGTCCGGCGAGCCCTGCATCGAGCCGGGCGCCGCCTGGGATGTGATCCTCGGCGCCGCCGAGCGCGAGAGCGCCGACATGCTGGTGATGGGCAGCCGGCGGCTGGAGGGTCTTCGCGCGCTGGGTAGCGTCAGCCGGCGAGCGGCGCATGACGCGCCCTGCTCGGTGTTGCTGGTGCCGCCCGAGGGCGCCGGCGCCGAGCCCGCCTGAGGCGCGGGCCGGCACACCACAACCGCTGCATCTGGACGCTCCAGCGTTTCTAGAACGGACGTCCAGGGCTCGCCGGACGGGGCGTAGGGTCCACCGGGCGATGTTCCCTGTTGTCATGTCCAGCGGCCGCCGTCAGGGCGCCGCGGCCCCTCCCCGGCGCCGCCCACGATGAGCGGGCTGCTACGCAGCGTGGCCGGCGCGGCCCGCTCCAAGGACGCGCGCGAGCGCCAGGCGCGCAAGGCCGGCGAGCGCCACGCGGGCCCGGAGCAGAAGCACGCCAAGCACGGGAAGCATCGCCGCAGGCGCCACAGACGCTCGCACACCAACACGGCGGCGCGGCCGCAGGGCACGCTCGCGGTGTCGCTTCCCAGCGCTCCGGCCTCACCGCCGGCGCCCTCGGGCGCCCCGGTGCCAAGCGTGGGCTCGCCGCCGATCACCCTTGCGCAGGCCACGCGACTGCTCTGGCGCGCCGGCTTCGGCCCCACCCCCGGCCAGGCGCAGGCGCTCGTGGGCCGGCCCATGGAAGAGGTCGTCTTCAGCCTCACGCGCCCGTCGGGAGCCGCCACCCTCAGCGGCCCCGACCCGGTCAACGAAGAAGGCAAGCCGCTGCAGCCGACGACCGCGTGGGGGGAGGACCACTGCTGGTGGCTTGACCGCATGGTCCGCTCGGACCAGCAGCTCGTTGAGCGCATGACGTTCATCCTGCACGACTGGTTCGCCAACTCCAACGCCCAGGTGAACAGCCAGGCGCTGATGCTCGAACAGAACGAACTGTTCCGCTCGATGGCCCTCGGAAGCTTCGACGCGCTGTTCCGCGCGGTGACCACCAACCCGGCGATGCTGCTGTTCCTCAACGGCACCTCCAACCGCGTGGGCGAACCCAACGAGAACTACGCGCGCGAGATGATGGAGCTGTTCTCGCTCGGCGCGGACCGCGGCGCCTACACGTAGGACGACGTGCGCGAAATGGCGCGCGCGCTCACCGGCTGGACCAACGACTGGTCGGAATCGCTGGGATCCTACAACTTCCACTTCGAATCCCGCGCGCACGACCACGGCTCCAAGACCGTGTTCGGTCAGAGCGGCAACTGGAACTGGGAAGACGCCGTGCGCCTGTGCGTCACCCACCCGCTGCACGCATCGTTCTTCGTCACCAAGCTGTGGGGCTACTTCATCCCCGAACAGCCCTCACAAGCCACGCTTGCCTCGCTGCAGGGGCTCTACGTGAGCTCCGGCTACAGCATCCGCGCGGTACTCGAGGCGATCCTGCTGCACCCCGACTTCTACAACGGCCCGGCGCTTCTGACGCCGCCGGTGGTCTACAACGCGGGCCTGCTGCGATCGATCTCGCGGCCGATCGACACGACCTCGTGGGCGTGGCTCTCCTCCAACGCCGGCCAGCAGCTGTTCTACCCCCCCAACGTCTCGGGGTGGGAATTCACCCGCTGGCTGGACACCTCAACCGCAAAGGCGCGCTGGGAAATGGCAAGCTCGGTCACATCCAAGACCTACGTCAACCCGTGGCCCGCAAAGGGAGAACCGGCCTACAGCGCGACCGAGGACCCCGCCGCGGCACTGGCCAATGCGATGGACTACTGGGCCAACCCGCTGCTCACGCCCGAATCGCAGCAGTGCATCGCCGCCTTCGCGCAGACCTGCCTGCAGGGCTCCATCCCCGAATGGAGCGAGCGCCCCTACCGCGCGATGCGCCAGAACGCGCTGCGGATGCTGATCGCAACCTCCCCCGACATGCAGGTGAGCTGAGCGCTCGTGGCCAACAGCTGCTCCTGCAACGACTTCACCCGCTCGCAGCTGCTGCGCCGCGGCGCCGCGGTGGCAGGCAAGGGCCTGCCCAACATCGAGCCCGGGATGCCGCTTCCCGCCGGCACCGGCCTTGACAGGCGCACGTTCCTGCTGCGCTCGGCGGGCGCGGCGCTGTCGGTGTACGGCGCCTCGATGATCAGCCCCCGGCACTTCGAAGAGGGCATCGCCCAGGCGGCGCAGAACGCGGGGTCGCGCGAGCCGGTGCTCGTTTCGATCTTCATGGAAGGCGGCTGGGACGCGCTGTCGGTGCTGGCGCCGGTGAGGGAAGCCAGATACAGAGAACTGCGCCCCGTGCTCGGGCTGCAGGAAGGCGCCGGCAAGGTGTTCACCGAGGACGAAACGCTGATGTGGCACCCGGCGGCAGCGGGCCTGGCCGAACTGCACGAAGAGGGCAAGGTGACCACGTTCCCGGCGATCGGATATCAGCCCGCCGATGAGAGCCACTTCACCAGCCGCCACTACTGGGAGGTGGGCCAGCTGGACGCCAACACGCGCACCGGCTGGATGGGGCGCTACCTGGATATCGCCGGCGCGCCCGACAACCCGCTGCAGGGGCTCTCGCTGGACTACTCGCTGGCGCCCGCGCTGGCGACGAGCACGATGCCGGTCGCCGCCGTCTCCACGCCCGCGGACTATCAGCTGTGGGCCAACGGGCTCGGCGAACCGGTGACGGCGCCCGCGATCGAGGCCTTCGGCGCGCTCGGTGCGCTCCCGGCGCCCTCGCCCGCCTTCGCGCAGGCGCGAAGCGCTTCATATGACACGCGCCTGGTGCTCGAAGAGATGGCCGCGTTCGTCAAGACCGAGCAGGAATCCGGCAAGACCCCGCCCGTGGCCTACCCGAAGGGCGAATTCGGTGAACGCCTCGCGGTGCTGGCGGCGATGCTCGACGACGAAATGCCGATCAAATGCGCGTCGCTGACAGCCGTTGGCTCCTACGACACCCATGCGCAGGAGACGGACACGCTGACCACCAACCTGGAAGAGACCGTGGCTGCCCTCGTGGCGTTCCAGCGCGACCTGGAAGCGCGCCAGCTCGACGACCGCGTGCTCATCCAGCTGTGGTCGGAGTTCGGCCGGCGACCGCGTGAAAACGGCTCCGGAACCGATCACGGAGCGGGCGGCGTGGCCTTCCTGATCGGCACGCGAGCGTCGGGGCAGATGGTCGGCGAGTTCCCGGGCCTCACCAACCTCGACGTCAACGAAAACACCACCACCACCTCCGACTATCGCGGCATGTACTGCTCGCTGCTGGAACAGTGGTTTCAGACCGAAGCGGGCCTGGTGATCCCTGAAGCCTCCACCTTCGCGCGCCCCGTGCTGGTGAAGTGATCCGCCCGCCGGCGCGCGGCTCAGCGATGTGAGCCGACGTGCTGCTGCACCGGCGCCGGATAGTCCAGGTCCGCGGGAGGGGTCTCCGGCGGCTCGAACTCCGCCACCCCCTGCGCCGGGCCGACGCCCGCGGGGCGCAGTCGAACGATGAACGGCACCCCACGCGAGGGGATCATTGATGCCAGGCCGGCGAGGATGCAGGCGGCCATCCCGAAGATGAACGCCGAGGAGAGCGCGCTGGCGAAGGGGTGGGAGATGATCGAGGGGAAGAACGTGTGCCCCAGCAGCACGTGGCGCTGGGCGAGTGGGACCGACTTGATGCCGTGTCCCAGCAGCGTCTGCACCGGGTTGTAGCCCAGGAAGGCTGCGAACAGCGTGGAGACGGGCGGCAGGTCCGCCGCCTTCGTGGCCAGCGCCGAGGAGACGCCGTGGGCGCGCAGCCCGTCATAGATCGACTGGTGAAGCCCGCCGGAGAGACCGACGATCATCAGGGTGAAGAAGATCCCGATCGAGAGCACCATCGCGGAGTTCATGAACGTCGCAGCCATGCCGCCGCCCGCGCCGCGCTGGCTGGGCGGCAGGCTGTTCATGATGCTCGCGCGGTTGGGTGAGAAGAAGATGCCCATACCCAGTCCGTTGAGGACGATCACCAGCGCGAACACGGGGTAGGAGAAGTTCACCGGCAGCAGCGCGAGCAGCAGGAACGAGGTGGCCGCGAGGATCATCCCGGCCACCGCGAACGGCCGCGGCCCCAGACGGTCCGACAGGGTCCCCGCAATCGGCCCGGCGAACAGCATGCCGCCCACGAGCGGAAGCAGGTAGATGCCCGCCCACAGGGGGGTTTCTGAGAAGCTGAAGCCGTGGCGGGGCAGGAAGATGCCCTGCAGCCAGATGATCAGCACGAACTGCAGCCCGCCGCGGCCGATGCCCGACATCAGCGAGGCGAAGTTGCCCGCGGAGAACGCCCTGACCTTGAACAGGTCGAGGTTGAACATCGGCTGCTCCACGCGCGTCTCGATCACGCAGAAGACCCCCAGCACCGCCAGTCCGCCCGCGATCTCCGCGATCACCTTGGGGCTGGTCCAACCCATCGTGTGCGCTCCGTAAGGCTGGATGCCGTAGGTGATGCCCACCATCACCGATACCAGCCCGATTGCGAACGTGAGGTTGCCCCACCAGTCGATCTTCGCCGGCCGGCGCTCGGAGAGGTCGCGCAGCTTGGCAAAGCCCCACACCGTGCCGAACACGCCGAAGGGCACCGACACGAGGAACACCGCGCGCCACGCCACGGGTGCGAGCAGCCCGCCGAGCACCAGCCCGATCGAGGATCCAGCGACGGCGGCGACCCCGTTGATGCCCAGCGCCAGCCCGCGCTGCTCCTGGGGGAAGGCGTCGGTGATGATCGCGCTCGAGTTGGCGAACAGCATCGCCCCGCCCACGCCCTGCAGGGCGCGCATGATGATCAGCCACAGCGCACCGGAGGTGCCCTTCATCCACGTCACCGACAACAGGACGCTGAAGAGCGTGAACACCGCGAAGCCGAGGTTGTAGGTGCGCGCGCGGCCGTAGATGTCGCCAAGGCGGCCGAGGCTGACCACGAGCACGGCGGTCACGACGAGGAAGCCAAGGATCAGCCACAGCAGGTAGTTGGTGTTGGCTGGCTCCAGCGGGTTGATGTCGATCCCCTTGAAGATCGCCGGGAGCGAGATCAGCAGGATCGAGGCGTTGATCGTGGCGATCAGGACGCCGAGCGTTGTGTTGGAAAGCGCGATCCACTTGTAGTGGTCGGGCACCGGCTCGCCGTGGTGGTCCAGGCGGAGCGTGGCGGGGGCGCTGAGGACGCCGGATGCGGACGGCAGCGTCGCTGCGCGGCCGTTGCCCTCCGGAGTCCTGCCGTTGCTCTGCGCCATCGGACCTCCCATGCTAGCGAACCGGTGATCTTTACGTAAACGTCAAGTTTCCACGTTATAGCACTCGTGGCGGCCCGCCCGCAGGGCCGCCGTGCCGAGCGTGCGCAAGCGTCTGGAACGGCTCAGTCCCTGATGCTGGCCGCCAGCGCCTGGGCGCCGGTGCTGGTGATGTCCGTCGCAAAGAACTCGCGGTTGCGAACGATGCGGTCCATCGGCCACTCCCACCACGCCGCGTCCATCAGGACGCGTGCCACCTCAGGGCTGCAGCGGCTGCGTATCTCGCGCGCGGGAACGCCGCCGACGATCGCAAACGGCGCGACATCGCTGCTCACCACGGCGCCCGCGGCGAGCACCGCGCCGGCTCCCACGGTGACGCCGGCGAGCACGGTCACCCCGTCGCCGACCCAGCAGGCCGGCCCGATCTCCACGTCGCCGGGGACCACGAGCCGCTCACGCGAGATCCCGATCTCGTCGTGCAGCACGAACTGCATGTTGGGAAGGCTCGTCAGGTGGTTCTCGGTGCGCACCGTGAAGCGCCGCCCGATCGCGCAGAAGGGGCCGATCACCGCGCGCCCGGCGCCACGGATCACCGCGGGACCGTTGATCTGGGTGCCGCGGCCGATGATCGTGCCCGGTTCGATCTGGGAGCCGATCGCAACCCGGGCCTCCTCCCCCAGCTGCACCCCGCCGGCGCGCAGCCAGCGAAGCCACAGGGCCAGGAGCCGGTGCTTCTGCCGTCTGAGGATTCGCACCGCGGCCATCGTACATGCCGCCGTTGGCCCGGCACCGGTACGCGGGGGCGGCCTCACGGCGGCCCGCGGCCGCCCTCCCGTGCGCGATGTACCCTTCGATGCTCGTGAGTGAGCTGCCCTCGAGCGATCCGTCCGAGCTGCTCGCGGCGGCGCGGCGCGTGCACGCGCCGCCGCCGATGCCGGACGTCTCGCCCGCCCTGGCGCTGCTCACATCACCCACGCTGCACCGGCTGCTGCCGTGGCCGCTGATCGAAGCGCTCGGGCGCCTGCCCGCGCTCGCGCTCTGGCACACGCGCGCGCAGGTGCGCGAGAACGCGCGCGCCACGATGCGGGCGATCGTGGGGGGCACCGAGCGTGCCGGCGACGCCGAGCGCCTGGCCAGAGCCCACGTCATCGAGAAGCACCTGCTGCGGCTGCAGTTCTGGCAGCAGCCGCGGAGCGCCGGGATCGATGAGCGCTCGCGCGAGAACCTGCGGGCGGCGCTCTCCAGCGGACGCGGCGTGGTTCTCAGCTCGGTCCACCTGGGCCCCTACTTCGATGTCGGCTTTCCGCTCATGCACCTGGATGACCGCCCCTCCTACGCCGTGGCGGGGGATTGGTTCTTCGAACCGCCGCAGCCCAACTACCAGGGGCGCAGGCTGGCGTTCTGGTGGGCCAAGGAGCAGGCGCGCAACCACCATCCGCTACCCCGCTCGGCCGAGACGATCCAGGCGATGCTCGCGGCCGGCGAGAGGGTTGTCCTCTACTTCGACATCATCGGGCGCCGCGAGACCGTGTTCCTGGGCAAGCCGATGCGCCTCGCCGACGGCACCGCGCGCCTGGCGCTGGCGACGGGCGCGCTGGTGCTACCCGTGCGCGCACGGCGCGTCGGCGCCCGCCCGTTCATCGACGTCTCGCCGGCGCTCGATCCAGGCGACTTCGCCGGGATCGGGGAGCTCCACCAGGCACTCGCCGACATCCACTCAGCGCTCGTGCTCGAGCTCCCCGAGACGCTCGAGGATCCCCGCCGGGCGGGCGGCTGGGAACACGGCGCGACCGCCGAGCGCTGGCTGGCACCGAGCGAGGTGCAGAAGGCCGCCGAAGCTGCCGCGCGGCCCGCGGCGCGAGACGCCGGCGAGGGCGCCCCGCCCGCTCAGGGGAGCAGCACGATCTTCCCGCGCGTGTGACGCTCCGATAGCTCGCGGAAGGCCTCGCGAACCTGCTCCAGCGGGAACGTGCGCGCGATCTCGACGTCCAGCTCGCCGTCGGCGGCCATGCCCGCGAGCTCGCCGAGCAGGGCCGCTGTGGCGATCGTGTGCGTGCCGTCCATGTGCGTGCCGTGGCGCTGCGCCGCCTGGAAGTCGATGATCGTGTTGATGCGCTGCGGCGGCACGCCGAGCTCCACCGCGAGGTCCACGTAGCCTCCGCCGAACGTGTCGATGAAGGCATCGAGGCGCCCGCCGGAGGCCTCGCGCAGGCGCTCGGCCTGGCCGTCGCCGTAGGACACCGGCACGATGTCATGGCTGCGCAGCCACTCGTGGTTGCGCTCGCCGGCCAGCCCGATCACCCGCGCGCCGGTGCGGCGCGCCAGCTGCACCGTGAGCGAGCCCACGCCGCCGGCCGCAGCCGAGACCGCCACGGTCTCGCCCTGAACCGGGGCGACCGCCTGCACACCAGCGTAGGCGGCCATGCCCGCCACGAACAGCGCGCCGGCGACCTCCCACGAGAGCGCAGGGGGCTTGGCCACGAGCTGCCCCGCCGGGACCAGCACGAGCTCGGCCTGGCTGGAACGGCGCTCGCTCCAGCCGAGCACCTCATCGCCCACGGCGAACGCGTCGACGCCGGGGCCCACCTCCTTGACCACGCCCGCCAGATCGGTGCCCTCGCCCGAGGGGAAAGTCGCTGGCCAGCGGTCGCGCATCAGCCCCTCGCGAATCGACATCTCGCCCGGGTTGATGCCGGCCGCCCGCACCGCGACGACGAGCTCTCCCTCGACGGCAACCGGATCCTCGACCTCGCGCACCTCGAGCACGTCCACCCCGCCGTATTCATCGAATCGCACCGCCCGCATGCCGCTCCTCCTCCGTCGCCTCTGGTTGCCCGCTCCGGCCTCACCGCGCCGCCCGCGCCTGGGTCCCAGCCTAGCCACGCTCAGGGCGACTGGGGAAGCTTCACCGGGCGCCCGCGGCCCGAGGAGGCCGAGGGTGGCGGCACGACCGGGCCGATGTCGCCGTCGGGCGCCTCGTCCAGGTCGATGACCACCGGCGCGTGGTCGCTCGGCTTGGTGCCCTTGCGGGCCTGCCTGTCCACCCACGCGGCCCGCACGCGCCCGGCGACGCCGTCTCCGCCCAGCACGAGGTCGATGCGCATCCCGAGGTCCTGGTGGAACATCCCGGCGCGGTAGTCCCAGTAGGTGAACACCCGCTCGCCCGGCCAGCGCTCGCGCACGAGGTCGTGCAACCCAAGCGCCTGCAGCTGCGCGAGCGCCGCTCGCTCGGGAGCGGTGACGTGCGTGTGGCCCTCGTAGGCCTTTGGATCGAACACGTCGATGTCGGCGGGCGCGATGTTCATGTCGCCGCACACCACCGTGTCGCGCGGCGCCGGGCCGACCGCGCCTGCCAGCGCCTGCAGCCATTCGAGCTTGTAGCGGTAGTGCTCGGAGTCCGGAGTGCGGCCGTTGGGGACGTACACGCAGTGCACGCGCATCGCCGCGCACGTGGCCGACACCGCGCGAGCCTCCCGGTGCGGGAAACCGGGCGCTCCGGGCAACTCCAGGGCGACGTCCGCCAGTCCCACGCGCGAGAGGATCGCCACACCGTTCCACTGGGACTCGCCACGGCGCGCGATCGCGTAGCCGCGCTCGCCCATCGGCTCCGCGAGCAGCTCGTCGAATGCCTCGTCGGCGAGCTTGGTCTCCTGCAGGCAGAGCACGTCGGGGCGCCGCTCATCCAGCCACGCGAGCAGGCGCGGCATCCGCTGCTTGACCGAGTTCACGTTCCACGTCGCCAACCGCACCGCGCCCTAACCTATCGGGGCTCACCGCCCCAGCCGCCAACGGCCTGCACGCGCCCAGGCCCGGCCGCAGCTCGCGGCACGCCGGCGCCAGGGCGGGCCTAGCCGATCACGCGGCGTCCCCACGCGAAGGAGCTGCCGAGCCAACTGCCGCTGAGGGGACCAGCGCGGGCGGCACCGCCGGCGCCTGCGCGGCGGGCTGCTGCCCGGCCGGCGGCGCTTCGCCAAGAGGCGCTTCGCCGGCAGGGCTGCCCTCACCGACCTGTGCGGCTTCGGCGCTCTGCGCGCCGAGCTTCCCGGCGAGCGCCGCCATCGCCGCGTCGGCCTGCGTGGCGGTGAGTGTCGCGGCGCCGGCGAAGGAGCCTTCGGAGTCCTGCATCAGACCAGCCGCGAGCACCTGGCGCTGCTGCGCCGAGTCCCAGGCGGATGGGGAGACGGCGCCTGCCGCGGAGGCGCCGGGGGCGGCGCACCGGCAGCACGAGAGCACCGCAGCGAGCGAGGCGAAGGACACGGTGCGAGCGCGGGGGGGGGCTGCCGGACGAGGGGTCACAGGTCCCCATCGGCCAAAACCGCCCGGGCGCTGACCGCTGTGCGCCGCGCACTGGACGCAACGGCGCTCGCACACGCGGGCCCCCGCACGACGCCGCACGCGCGGAAGCAACAAGATACGAGCCGCCACATGCCCGCGGGCGGCGCGGGAGAGCCATCCACCGAGGGAGAGCAGACCATGACGACGGTCCGCGACGCAGCTTTCGAACTGTTCAGGCAGCGGGATATGACAACGATCTTCGGCAACCCGGGCTCGACCGAGCTGCCGATGCTCGGGCCCTTCCCGGAGGACTTCCGCTACGTGCTGGGGCTGCAGGAGGCGGTGGCGGTGGGCATGGCCGACGGCTTCGCGCAGGCCAGCGGGCGCGTTGCGCACGTCAACCTGCACACCGCGCCGGGCGTGGGCAACGGCGTTGGCGCCATCTTCAACGCCAGGGCGAACAAGTCGCCGCTGCTGGTGACGGCCGGGCAGCAGATCCGCTCGTTCATCACGATGCAGGCGAACCTCACCAACCGCGACGCGGTGGAGGTCCCCAAGCCGTTCGTGAAGTGGAGCCACGAACCTCCGCGCGCGGCCGACGTGCCGCTGGCGCTGGCCCAGGCGATACATCACGCTTCGCTGCCGCCGCGCGGGCCGGCGTTCGTCTCGATCCCGATGGACGACTGGCTGGCGGACATCGAGCCGGCCGACTACGCCAAGCAGATCGCCCGCACGGTCACCGGGCGTGCCCAGCCGGCGAACGCGGAGGTCTCGGCGCTCGCACAGCGGATCCGCGGCGCGCGCAACCCGGCGTTCGTCGCCGGCCCGGACATCGACGCGTCCGGCGGCTGGGATGCGGCGATCGAGCTCGCCGAGAGCCAGCGCCTGCCGGTGTGGGCCTCCCCCGCAACGGGCGGCAACAGGATCGGCTTCCCCGAGGACCATCCGGCGTTCCAGGGGCTGCTGCTGCCGGCGGTCGGCCCGATCGGCCAGCAGCTCGCCGACTATGACCTGGTGCTGGTCGCGGGCTCATCAGTTTTCCCCTACTACCCCAACATCCCCGGCGAGTACCTCTCCGCCGGCACGCAGCTCGTGGCGATCACCAGCGACCCCGACGAGGCCGCGCGCGCGCCCGTCGGAGACGCGATCGTGGCCGACGTGGGCCTGGCCCTGCGTGCGCTGGCCGACGCGCTCGCCGAGCCCTCACAGCGCGAGGCCCCGCCGGCGCGGGAGGCCGCGGAAGAGGTGCCCGACAGCACCCCGCTGTCTCCCAGCACGGTGCACCGCACCCTGGCAGAGGTGTTCCCCGACGGCGGCATCGTGGTGCTCGAGTCGCCCACCAGCACCACCGCCCTGCGCAACCAGCTGCGCCTCTCCGCGCCGGGGTCCTACTACTTCAGCGGCGGCGGCGGGCTAGGCTTCGGGCTGGCCGCCTCGCTGGGGGTGCAGATCGCCCAGACCGAGCGGCAGGTGATCTGCATCCTCGGAGAGGGCTCGGCCCAGTATGCGATCACCGCGTTCTGGACGGCGGCCGCATATGACATCCCGGTCAAGTTCCTCGTGCTGCGCAACAACGAGTACTCGATCCTGAAGTGGTTCGGCACGCTGGAGAACGTGGTGGGTGCGCCGGGCCTTGACCTGCCGGCGCTCGACGTCGCCGCGACCGCCAAGAGCTACGGCGTGCCCGGCCACACCGTCTCCGGGCGCGAGGAGCTGGAGGCGGCGCTGCGGGACATGCTCCGCCACGCGGGCCCGCGCCTGGTCCAGGTGGACGTCGAGCCCGGCATGGCGCTCGCATGAGCAGCGTGCGCGGGGCGCTGCTGGAACCCGACGCGGGGCGCATCGGGCACCCCCCCGGCGGCCCCAGCGAGGACCGCGCGCCGGACGCGCTGGCGGCCGGCACGCCGGAACCGCTGCGCGGCGAGCTGATCGCGCTGCTGGGCGAGGACCGGGTGCTCAGCCGGGCGATCGACCTGGTCCGCTACGCCTCCGATGCCAGCCCCTACCGGCGTCTGCCCGCGGTCGTGGTGATGGCGCGCAGCGTGGAGGACGTGGCGAAGGTGATCGGCTATGCGCGACGCACGGGGACGCATCTGAACTTCCGCGGCGGGGGGACGAGCCTCAACGGCCAGGCGCAGACCGCGGGCATCATGATCGACGTGCGCCGCTGGTTCTCGGGCGTGAGGATCGAGGACGGCGGCGCCCGTGTGCGCTTGCAGCCGGGCACGCTGCTGGGCCTGGCCAACCGCATGCTCGAGCGTCACGGCTACCGGCTCGGGCCCGACCCCGCGAGCAAAGACATCGCCACGATCGGAGGGGTGATCGCCAACAACTCCGGCGGCATGCGCTGCGGGGTCACCTGGGACTCCTACAGCACCGTCGAGTCGATGACGCTGCTGCTCGCCTCCGGGACGATCATCGACACCGCCCAGGCGGACGCCGAGCTGCGCTTTGCCGAGGCTGAGCCCGCGCTGGCCGCCGGGCTGATGGAGCTGCGCGCCGAGCTGCTCGCCGACGAGGAGCTCGCCGCGAGGGTCAGGCGCAAGTACGAGATCAAGAACGTGACGGGCTACAGGCTGTGCGCGTTCCTGGACGCCGACACGCCGCTTGAGATCTTCCGGCGGCTGGTGGTGGGATCGGAGGGGACGCTGGCGTTCGTCGCCGAGGCGGTCATGCGCACGCGGCCCGAGCCGAGCCTGACGACGCTCGCGTGGGCGCACTTCGCCGACATCGACGCCGCCGTCGAGGCGGTGCCGGCGCTGGTGGCGGCGGGAGCTCGAGCGACCGAGTTGATGGTCGCGCCGGCGCTGATCGCGGCGTCCTGGAACATGGACGGCACTCCCCTTGAGTGGCGCGAGCTGCCGTTCGAGTCGGCCTCGCTGATCCTCGAATTCGGCGGCGAGAGCGAGGATGAGCTGCGCGCGAGCGAGGCCGCGGCCGCGGAGATCCTGGCCGGGCACGAGCTGATTCGCCCGCTTCAGTTCACCCGCGAGGCGGAGCCCAAGGAGATGACCTGGCGGGTGCGCGAGGGGTTGTTCGGTCTCGTCGGTCGCCTACGCCCGCTGGGGACCGCGCTGATCGTCGAGGACGTGTGCGTGACGCCCCAGCGCATCGCCGAGTGCGCGCGCGACCTGCAGGAGATGCTCGGCAGGCACGGCTTCCTGGCGGGCGTCGCGGGCCATGCCTCGGCTGGCAACCTGCACTTCCAGCTCACGCCCGCGTTCACCCAGATCGAGGACCTGCAGCGCTATGAGGCGTTCATGGAGGAGCTGGTCGAGCTGATCGTCGGCAAGTACGACGGGTCGCTGAAGGCAGAGCACGGCACCGGCGTGAACATGGCGCCGTTCGTCGAGCGCGAGTGGGGCGCCAAGGCCACCGAGATGATGTGGCGCGTCAGGGACCTCGCCGACCCGCACCGCGTGCTGAACCCCGATGCGGTCCTCAACCGGGACCCGGGCGTTCACCTGAAGCACCTGAAGAGCCAGCCCGAGATCGAGCAGGAGGCCGCGCACTGTGTGGAGTGCGGCTTCTGCGAGCCGGTATGCCCCTCACGCAACATCACGACCACCCCGCGCCAGCGAATCGTGATCCGGCGAGAGATGGCTCGCCAGCAGGAGGGCTCGCCCGTGTATGAGGCGCTCATGGCCGACTTCGAGCGCGAGGCCATCCAGACGTGCGCCGCGGACGGCACGTGCAAGGACGTGTGCCCGGTGGCGATCGACACGGGCGCGCTGATGAAGGGCTTCCGCCGTCGCGAGCACACCGAGCGCGAGGAGAGCGTCGCGCTTGCGATCGCCCGCCGCTACGCGGCGGTGGAGCGTGCAGCGCGTGCGGGGCTGAGAGGCGCAGCGGCGGCATCGCAGGCGCTCGGCGCCGAACGCGTCAGCGCCGGCGCGGAGCTGTTGCGCACGCGCGTGAGCCGTGAGATCGTGCCCGCGCTGCCCCCGGGGCTGCCGGCGGCGGCGAGCGCGCGCATGCCCTCCACGGTGCGCGAGGGCGCCGCGGCGGTCTATCTGCCGGCGTGCATCAACCGCATCTTCGGCAACGCGCACGCCGACGCCGGTCCCTCGCTGCCGCAGGCGCTGGTGATGGTCTCCGCGCGTGCGCGCCGGCCGCTGTGGATCCCGGGCGATGTGGCCGGTCACTGCTGCGGCACGCCCTGGAGCTCAAAGGGCTATCGCCGTGGGCAGCAGCTGATGGCGGCACGAACCGCCTCGGCGATGTGGCGCTGGAGCGCGCAGGCCACGCTCCCGGTGGTGATCGACGCGAGCTCCTGCGCGCACGGCCTGATCGCGGAGCTCGCGGACTGCCTGAGCGAGGATGAGCGCGAGCGCTTCCAGCAGATCGAGGTGCTCGACTCGATTACCTGGGTGCACGATCATCTGCTTGGGAACCTGCAGGTCGATGGGCGCGTGGCCTCGGCGGCCATCCACCCGACCTGCTCGGTCACGCACATGGGCACCTCCTCGAAGCTGGCGGCGATTGCTGCCGCGCTGGCAGAGGAGGTGCGTGTACCGGCCGGGACGACCTGCTGCGGGATGGCCGGCGACCGCGGGCTGCTGCACCCCGAGTTGCCACGCTCGGCCCTGCGCGACGTCGCCGCCGACCTGGCCGAGCATCCTGCGGTCGAGCATCTGTGCAGCAACCGCACCTGCGAGATCGCCCTGCAGCAGGTCACCGGCGCCGACTATCACTCCTTCGTGCTGCTGCTCGAGCGCCTGACGCGGCCCGGGCCCTAGGGTCGGGCCGTGCCCGGGGACGAGCGGCTGGGCGAGCGTCTGCGCAGTGCCGTCGCCGCACGCCGCGAGGAGCTCATCGAGCTCACCGGCGCGCTGGTGCGCGAGCGCTCGCTCACCGGCGAGGAGGAGGGCGCCCAGCGGCTGATCGCGCAGCGCCTGGCGGACCTCGGCTTCGAGGTGGCGCGCGTCACCGTGGATCCCCCCGGGCTTCAGGAGCAGACCACGTGGGGCTACCCGCCGCTTGACTACGCCGGGCGCACCTGTGTGGCGGGGCGGATCGCGGGCTGCAGGGGAGGGCGCTCGCTGCACCTCTCCGGGCACGTTGACGTGGTGCCCGTCGAGGCGGCGGAGGACTGGCAGCACGACCCGTGGGGCGGGGAGCTCGCGGCCGGGCGCGTCTGGGGCCGGGGCGCGGGTGACATGAAGGCCGGGCTCGCCGCGTACCTGATCGGCGCGGCTGCCTTTCTGGAGGTGTGCGGGCCTCCGGCGGGCGATCTGCTGTTCAGCTCGGTCATCGAGGAGGAGTGCACCGGCAACGGTATGAAGGCGGTCCTGGCCGCCGGATATGACGCGGATGCGACGCTGATCGGCGAGCCGAGCGCGCTGGCGCTGCTGCACGCCGGGGCCGGGGTGATATGGGCGCGCATGACGGCGCACAGCGGCGGCGCGCACCCCGGCTTCAGCACCGGCGGCTCGAGCTCCGGCGCGATTCTGCGTGCGTTGGAGAGCGTGCGTGAGCTGGAGCGCCGCCTCAACGAGCCGCCCGCGCCGGGCGACCCCGACGAGCTCTTCTTCGCGGCGCACGAGCATCCGTTCCGTCTGAACGTGGGCACGCTCAGCGGCGGGGTGTGGCCGTCCTCGGAGCCCGCGCGCGCCCAGGCGCGCGTGCGCCTTGGCTTCGGCCTGGGGTACACGCCGGAGCAGGCGCAGCAACTTCTCGCCGCGGCGGTGCATGCAGCGGCGCCCGAGGTGCACCTCGCCTTCGAAGGCTTCCGTGCGCCCGCCTATTGCGATGCCCTTGACCACGATCTGGCGGCGGCGCTGAGCCGCGCGCACGAGCTGATTCACGGCGGGCCGCCTACGCGCCAGGTCCTGCCCGCCACGACGGATGCCCGTTCGGTGGCCGGCCCGTGCGTCTGCTACGGCCCGCTCGCGGGTGACATCCACGGGACCGACGAGTGGGTGGACGTCGACTCGGCCCAGGCGGTCGCCGCCGCCCTCGCCATCACGATCGCCGGCTGGCAGTCTGGGTGAACCAACGGCTGCCCGAATGGGGGCGCTGCGGGGCGGTGCGGCGGCGGTGAACGCCGCGTTCCATAAACGGGACCGGGCCCGGGAGGCGATCGCCTTCCGGGCCCGGTCTGTTCACTGCTAGCGGACTACGTGCTTCGCGTCGTTCACGGGTCCCTTGGGGTGGGGGCTTCGATCGTGAAGTTCGTCGTCGTGGTGATGAACGGTTTCGATTCCAGGTCGGCTTCGATAAGCGACGTTCCCGGGTAACACGAGGAGTGGCCGATGGCCAGCACGAACGCGTTCCCGTCGTCGTCGAGTTCGAGGCCGTTGACTTCGCTGCCCGGGACGGGTGTCCCGTTCTCGGTCACCCACAGCACGCCGTGGGGGTACAGTTCTTCTTCCCCTTCGATGCCGCGGCAGCGGGCGTTGAACTCTTCAGAGCCGAACCGGATCTTATCCTCGGACTTGCCTGGGAACTCCGCCTCGACGATCGTCGCCACGGCGCTCGACTCGGCATCCTCGATCTGGCTTTCGGGCAGCGTGGTCACGCCTTCGGGCGTCTCGTTCGGGGGCAGCACTGTGAACGGCGTCGTGAACGATTCGAACGGTTCGTTGATCTCGTGCACCGTTATCAGCGTTTCCCCTGCCTGACATTCGGGCCCTGCGATCAGCGCAACCGTTGCGTTGCCGTCCGCGTCGAGGCTGACGGTGATGCCGCGGCCCCATTCCTGCCACAGCGGGTTGGGCTGGATCCAGGTGAGGCCCTTGCAGCGCGAGTACAGCTGCGGGTCGAGGATCGAGACCTGCGAGCCGGTCCCGTACTTTTCCGGATTGCAGCCGATTTCGATGACGTCGGCGACCGACGCGGTCGTGCTGAACTCGCCCTGGGCTACGAAAGAGGGCAATGACTTGACGGTACATTGGCCCGGCGGGGGTGGTTCCGCGTCGGACCTGACCTTCGCGGAGGCGGTGCCCGCGATCAGCAGAAGGCTGCTCGCAAACACCATGATCCCCGCTGCCACAGTACGTCTGTCCATGACTACCTCCAGTGGACGGCATTGCCCCCCGCGTCGCGGGAAGGCATTCGAACGACTGCGGAAGGAGGCGCCTGCCGGAGCGTCCCCCACCGAGCCCAGGTACGAAGAGGTACCCCGGCCGCCGCACATCATGGTGAGAGCAACGGACGGCAAATCCGCGCCGGCGCTCTTTTGGGAATCTCTTACGTGGCCACGGTGGCCGATGTGGCACCCTACGGTGCCCGACCCCCGGGGGCTGTGGTTCGCGCGCGGGGGCGGGGCCCTCAAGAATGCGCAAACGAGCACTCATCATCATCGGCGGCGTGGCGATCGCGTGGGGAGTGCTGGCGATCGCGCTGGGATCCGCGAGCCTGAGGCTGGGCTCGACCTCCCCTGCAGCTCACGCCCGGACCAAGGCACGCACGGTGGCGGCGTCTCCCGCGTGCCTGCCGAGCAGCATCTCGCACTCGGCCGCGCTGGCGGGAACCGGAGTGGACGTCTCCCCCGAGCCGCAGAGCGACACCGCCAACCCCGACACGCAGATCAGCTTCCTGGGGCAGCCGGCGCAGGCGATCAGCGTGAGCTCAGTGGTGGGCAGCCACAGCGGCCGGCACACGGGCCGGCTGCAGGGGTACTCGCAGGGCGATGGTGCGAGCTTCCTGCCGAGCACGCCCTTCGACGCAGGCGAGCAGGTGACCGTGCAGGCGAAGATCGGGAGCGGAGCCGGCGCCAGGGCGGTGTCGTTCAGCTTCAAAGTGGACACGCCCTACGCGACCGCGCACACGGGTGAATTCCCCAACCCGGCTGCGGCGCCCGCCGACTATCAGAGCTTCCAGACCACGCCCGGCGCCGAGCCGCCGATCCTCACCGTGACGAGCGCCGACCGGGACCCTGCGGCGGGGGACATCCTCACGACCAACGGCCCGGGCCCCGGCCAGTACGGGCCGCTGATCTACACCGACACCGGCCAGCTGGTGTGGTTCACGGAGCTCTCCGGCGGAGAGACCGCCGAGGACCTCAGCGAGCAGACCTATGAAGGCCGGCAGGACCTGACGTGGTGGAGGGGCCGCGTGCTCTCGCTCGGCTTCGGCCAGGGAGAAGACATCGTGATGAACGCCAGCTACCAGACCGTGGCGAGGATCCCGGGGGGCAACGGCCTGCACGCCGACCTGCACGAGTTTCAGATCGCGCCGGGCGGCGTCGCGTTCATCACCGCTTACAACCCGATCCGCTGCGACCTGGCGCCGATCAAGGGCGCGGCGGGCGGCTCGATCGTGGACGCCGCGATCCAGGAGATCGACATCAAGACCGGCCTCGTGCGCTGGGAATGGCACGCACTCGACCACGTGGTCGCCACGGAGTCCGAGACCGAAGTACCCACCACCACGACGCCGTGGGACTGGTTTCACCTCAACTCGATCGACCCCGAGCCCGACGGTGACATATTGATCTCCGCGCGCAACACCTGGGCCGGCTACCAGCTGCAGGGCGGCAGCGGCGAGATCCTGTGGCGCCTGGGCGGCCTGAGGAGCTCCTTCGCGATGGGGCCCGGCACCGCGACGGCCTGGCAGCACGACGGGCGAATGCTGCCCGACGGCGAGATCACGCTGTTCGACGACGGATCGAACCCGCCGATCCACCAGCAGTCACGCGCGGTGCGAATCAGCCTGGACATGCAGGACCATCGCGCGACCCTCGCCTCCTCGATCACACACCCCGGCGTGCCCCTGCTCTCCGCCAGCCAGGGCAACATGCAGACGCTCGCGAGCGGCAACACCCTCGTCGGCTACGGCGGGCTGCCCGAGATCAGCGAGTACGCCCCGAACGGGGCGCTCCTCTTCGACGCGCATCTGCCGTTCGACCTGGCCTTCTACCGCGCGTTCCGCTTCCCCTGGAGCGGGCGGCCGCTGACGCCGCCCGCGGTGCTGGCGAGCCTCAACAACACCGCGGAAGAGACAATCGTGCACGCCAGCTGGAACGGCGCCACCGAAGTGAGGTCATGGCGGATCCTGGCCGGCAGCCGCCCGGGCGCCCTGACCGCCCGGGCGAGCATCCCGGTGAGCGGCTTCGAGAGCTCAACGACGCTGCCCCAGAGGTATGCGAGCGTGGCCGTGCAGGCGCTGAGCGCCTCCGGCGCGGTGCTGGGGACATCCTCGACCGTGAAGGTGATCAGCTACGCCGCGTCGCTGAAGAGCCGGGCCGGATGAGCAGGCCCTGCCCGATTCGGCGAGCCAACCACGTCAGTAGGACGGTTTGGTGGAGTGCTTGTGCGTCGTCGTCGAGGTGGTGCTCGTCGACGGCTGCGAGCTCGACGAGGTCGAGCTTTTCCCGCCGCAGGCCGCGAGGGCGAAGGCGGCAGCCAGGGCTGCGACTGTCGTTAGCATGGCGGTCCGTGCAGTTCTTCCCATCGGCCGGGCTCCAGTTCTCGCTAGCGGGGTCGGCGAACCACAGTACCAGCCTGCATCCCGGCGATTCGCAGTGCAAGGGAGAGCGGTGAGCGTCGAGGCGGCCACCGGCCCGGAGCTCTCGGCGAACACCGAGGAGGGCAGCGGCGAGTCTCGCGGCGGACTGCTGCTGGCGGTCTGCTGCGTGGCTCAGTTCATGGTCATCCTCGACCTGAGCATCGTCAACGTCGCGCTGCCGCACATCCAGTCGAGCCTTGAATTCTCCTCGCCGCAGCTGCAGTGGGTCGTCGACGCCTACGCGATCACCTTCGCCGGCTTTCTGATGTTCGGCGGCCGCGCGGCCGACCACTTCGGGCAGCGCCGGACGTTCGTGGCCGCGCTGCTCCTGTTCGGGGTCGCCTCCCTGCTCGGCGGCGCCGCCCCCAGCAAGGGCGTCCTGGTCGCGGCACGCGGCCTGCAGGGGTTCGCGGGGGCCTTCATGGCGGCGAGCTCGCTGGCGATCATCACTGCCTCCTTCCCACCCGGCCCCAGGCTCCACCGGGCGATCGGGATCTGGGCGGCGATGAACGGGCTCGGAGGCGCCGCCGGGGTGCTGCTCGGAGGAATCCTCACCGAAATCAGCTGGCGCTGGGTGCTGCTGATCAACCCGCCGATCGCGATCGCGGCCGCGGTGATCGCCTACAGGGTCGTCAGCGAGCGGCGCCGCGGTGAGGGCATGAGCTTCGACCTGACCGGGGCGGTGACGCTGACGATCGGCCAGATGATCCTGGTGTTCGGCGTCGTGGAAGCCGGCCTGAAGGGCTGGGGAACCTTTGCGGCACTCGGCCCGATCGTCCTGGGGATCCTGCTGCTGATCGTCTTCGGCGTGATCGAGACGCGGGTGGCCGAGAACCCGCTGATCCCCTTCAAGGAGCTGACCAAGCCGCTGCAGAACGCGAACCGCATCGTGCTGCTGTTCAGCGCCGCCCTGTTCCCGATGTGGGTCCTGAGCTCGCTCTATCTGCAGCAGGTGCTGGGCCTCTCGGCGATACACACCGGCCTGATCTTCCTGCCGATGACGGTCACGATCGGCGTCATGGCCTCGCGCGCGGGCAAACTCGTCAGCCACTTCGGCGTGCGCCCCGTGCTCGGCAGCGGCCTGTTGATGCTGACCGCCGGCCTGCTGCTGTTCACGCGGATCGGCTCCAGCGGCAGCGCGATCGTCTACGTGGTCATCCCCGGCATCCTCACCTCGGCGGGGATCGCGATGTCGATCGTGCCCTCGACGATCGCCGCGACCCAGGGTGCCAAGCCGGGACAGGCCGGGCTGGCCTCAGGACTGGTCAACACCTCCCGCCAGGTCGGAGGGGGCCTTGGCCTGGCGGTGCTGATCACGCTCGCCACGCAGCGCTCGACGCACCTGATCGGACACGGCCAGCAGGTCGCCCAGGCGCTCACCGACGGCTTCCGCCTCGCCTACCTCATCGGCGCCGGGCTGGCCGGGGCCGCGGCGCTGCTGACGTTCCTCACGCTGCCGAGGCCCGACGACGCGCTGCGCCCGGCGGCGCGGCGCTTCGCGGCGGTCGTCAGCCTGGTGCTCGCGCTTTTCGTCGGCCTGACCGCGGCGTTCGCCGGCTCGCGCGGTGCGCCGCTCGGCAGGTACACGACCGCGGACACCTACAGCTTCGTCTCGGCCCCCGCGCTGCACCCGCCGAAGATCGAGCTCGAGCACCACAAGGGCACCTCCGCGGGAGCGCCGGCGCCGGGCCTGATCCTGATGACGAACTTCTACGACCTCAACGAACCTCCAATCGTCGGTCAGAGCGGCCCGCTGATCCTCGACCGCAGCCTGCAGCCCGTCTGGTTCCAGCCGGTCCCGGAAAAGGTACTGGCGGTCAACCTCGCACAGCAGACCTACGCGGGCAGGCCGGCGCTGTCCTGGTGGCAGGGACGGGTGACCAACACGGGCGCCACCGAAACGGGCGAAGACATCGTGGTCAACCAGCACTACCAGGTGGTCGCACGGCTGAAAGCGAGCGGTGGCTGGGTCCTGACGCTGCACGAGTTCCTGATCGACGGCGAAGACGCGTGGGTGACGGCGAACAAGAACATCCCCATGGACCTGTCCAAGTACGGCGGCGCCTACAACGGAGCCCTGATCGACGCCGCCGTGCAGGAGTACAACCTTCGCACCGGCAAGCTCCTTCGCAGCTGGGATGCCGTCAAGCACATCCCCCTCAGCGAGTCCCAGGCGACCTTGCCCACCAACGGCTTCCCCTGGGACGCCTACCACGTCAACTCGATCGACATCTCCCGCCCGGGCAAGTTCCTGGTCTCGATGCGCAACACCTGGGCCGTGTACCTGGTGGACATCGAAAGCGGGCGGATCGAATGGACCCTCGGGGGACGCAAATCGAGCTTCAAGTTCGGCCCGGGCGCGCGCTTTGAGTGGCAGCACGATGTCAAGCTGATTTCCGGCTCGCGCATCAGCGTGTTCGACGATCACTGCTGCCAGCAGACCGGCGGAGGCACCTCGGTGCACGCCACAGGCCCCTCGCGCGGACTCGTGCTGAACCTCCAGGAATCGATCAGGACCGCGAACCTCGCCGCCCAGTACGGCGACCGCGAAGGCTTCGAAAGCGAATACATGGGTGACACCGAGCCCTTGCCGAACGGCAACGTCTTCGTCGGCTGGGGCTCGGAGGGCTACCTCAGCGAATTCAGCTCCTCGGGCAAGCTGCTGTTCGAAGGCGAGCTGCCGGGGCCCGACCTGACCTACCGCGCGACGCTCGGGCAGTGGGAAGGCACGCCGCTGACACTGCCGGCGGCCGCCGCCCGGCGCAGCGGCACGGGCACGACGGTCTATGCCAGCTGGAACGGCGCCACGCGGGTCGCCTCCTGGGCGGTCCTCGCCGGCTCGGGCTCTGGCGCCATGAGCAAGGTCGCCGCTGCGACGCGGGCGGGCTTTGAGACGGTGATCCCCGTCAACGGCTCCTACACCAGCTTCGAGGTCCAGGCGCTGGACTCGGCGGGCCGCGTGATCGGGACCTCTCGAACCTTCGCCGCCTGAGCGGCCCACGCCACCTCCCCAAGCCTCGCACGGGCCTTGGTGAATATGGCATGATCGCCCGCGAGAACGGACTTCTCGCACCGAGGGGTTCGCGTCGATCGAGCACTGGAGGCTTTGAGATGACGTATCGGGCAAGGTTTGCAGCAGCACTGGCCCTCGCAGGGCTGTGCGCTGGCGCGAGCGGGGGCTCGGCGCTGGGCGCAACAGAATCTCCGGCGAGCACGTCCGTCGTGCAGGCGTCCTCGCCGGCGTTGGCGCGAGCGGCGCTCCTCGCCGCGACACCCGCCGGCACAACCATCAACTTCTCGGTGGGACTGGCGCTGCCGGATCCCGCCGCAGCGGTGGCCTTTGAGGAATCGGTCACCAGCCCCACCAGCTCCTCCTACGGCAAGTACCTCACCGCCGCACAATGGGAGGCGCGGTTCTCACCGACAGAGGCGTCGGTTCACCAGGTCAGCAACTGGCTGGCCGCCAAAGGGCTGACCGTCACCTCTGTCACGCCCGATCGCCTGACCGTTCACGCCAGCGGCACGGCGGCCCAGATCGAAGCCGCGTTCGGCACGAAGCTCGGCGAGTACCGCGCGGGGACGAGCGAGGTGCGCCTGGCACAGTCGCCGCTGAGCGTCTCCAGCTCGGTCGCCGGGCTGATCAGCGGCATCACGGGTGTCAGCCAGAGCTTTGCTCACACGGCCGCGCTCACGGGCGCCGAGGTGCCCCACGCGGCCTCCAAGCCCGCAGCCGGCGAACCGATCCCGCCGCCCGAAGGCTTTCGCGTGGCCAAGCCCTGCTCGAGCTACTGGGGGCAGAAGCACGACGAAGCCGACCCCGCCTACGGGGGCGGCTTCCCCGAACCGCTGCCCTACGCGGTGTGCGGTTACAAGCCCGCACAGGTGCAGGGCGCCTACGGCCTGACGCCGCGGATCGCCGCCGGCGATAACGGCAAGGGCGTGACGGTCGCGATCGTCGATGCGTTCGCGTCGCCGACGCTGTTCAGCGACGCCCATAAGTACAGCGAAAAGAACCAGCCGAGCGAAGTCCTCGAATCGAGCCAGTTCAGCGAGAAAACCGCCAAACCGTTCACCTACACCGAAGAATGCGAAGCGTCCGGCTGGTCCACGGAGCAGTCGCTGGACGTTGAGTCGGTGCACGCGACCGCACCGGGTGCCCACATCCTCTACGTGGGTGCGCAGAACTGCCTCAACGAAGCGCTGGACTCTGCGGTTCAGGAGGTCGTCGACGGCCACCTGGCCTCGGTGGTGACCGACTCGTGGACGGGCAACGAGGGCGAACTGCTCGAAGAAGAAGGCGTGGCCAAGAGCTTCGACAACGTGCTGCTGATGGCCGACGGAACCGGCATCGGGGTGCAGTTCTCGGCCGGCGACGAAGGCGATGAGTACACCGTCGTTGGGATGGACGTCGCCAACTACCCCGCGTCGAGCCCCTACGTCACGGCGGTGGGCGGCACCTCGCTGGAGGTCGGCAGGCGCGACGAACGCCTGGGCGAGTTCGGCTGGTCGACGGGCAAGAGCGTGCTGTGCACCGAACTGCTCGCCGAACTGGGCTACCCGGGCTGTGGCGCGGCCAAGCTCGAAACCTGGCTGCCCCCGGCACCCGGCGCCTACGACTACGGCGGCGGCGGCGGGACGACCTACGACTACCCCGAGCCTGCCTACCAGGACGCTGTGGTCCCGGCGGCGCTGGCGGAGCGCAACTCGGCGCTCACCAAGGAGCGCAACCGCGTGGTTCCCGACATCTCGATGGACGGCGATCCCTCGACCGGCTTCGAGATCGGGATAACGCAGGAGTTCCCCGGCGGGCCCGCCTACGGCGAATACCGACTCGGTGGAACGAGCCTGTCCTCGCCACTGTTCGCTGGCGTCATGGCCGACGCCGACCAGGCAGCGGGCAAACCGCTCGGCTTCGCCAACCCGGTGCTGTACTACCTGGACGCGCTGCCCGCAACAGCGGCGGCGTCGTTCTATGACGTCGTGCCGGGCGGCAAGCAGGCGATGGCGCGGGTGGATTACCTCAACGCGATCAACGCGAAGGAAGGGCTGCTCACCTCGGTTAGGATCATCGAATTCGAGGGCCTGCAGAAGTACTGCGACGGCACGGGCAGCTGCGAGAGCCAGAAGAACATCCTCAGCACCGCTCCCGGGTATGACTCGATGACGGGCATCGGTACGCCGGGGGCCGGGCTGATCAGCGAGCTGACGGCACCCTAGGGGCCCTCAGAAGGATCTCCCGCGGAGGGCGGGGGCGGCACCATGCGGGTGCCGCCCCTCGCCACCCAGGCACCGCGGAGCCCCCGCCTGCGCGGGCGCCTAGGGGAGCAGCAGGGTTTCCGGTTCCACGAACGGGTCGCGCTGGAGCCGCCCGGCGCCGGCGACGGCGCGCTTGGCGCGGCCACGTGGCGCAGGTGCCGCCTTGACGGCGATGCGGGTGTGGAGCGTGGTTGTGGTGGACAGGCCTTCGTCGAAGGTGGTGATGACGAGCCTGACCGGCACGGAGTTCACCTTGCGCAGAGAGTGTCGCGTGTAGGCGGCGATGTGCACGCGCACGTTGACCGTCTTGCCGGCTGACGCTTCGAATTTTGTGCCGCCCAGGCGCCTGCAGCCGCGTGCGCACACTGATGCGCTCGCACGCCCGCGCTTGTGCGCAGCGCTGGCGGATCCAAACAGCGAGACCGATCCCCGGCAGCCTTCCACGGCGGTGACCGGGCACTTGATCGGGATGATCACCACGCCGCGAGCATTGATCTTCAGCCCGCGCTTGGGGAGCCGCACCCTCACCTTGGGAGCTTTGCGTTTGGCGACCGCCACCGGATCGCTGGCTGCGGGGACCGCCACGCTGGCCACCGCCGTGGCCCGCGACCCGCCGTTGAGGCTCACGGTCTGCCCGGTGAAGACCTGTTCGCGCGAGGTCCCCGCCGCGTCGGTCTCGGTGACGCTGACGGCACGCGTGCCGGGTGTGGCGTACACGTGCGTGGTCGTGGGCGCGGTGGTGGTTTGTTCAGGGCTTCCGTCGCCGAAGTTCCACTGGTAGCCAACGATCGGCGTGGTTCCCGCGCTGGAGGCCGACGCGTCGAAGCTGCTCGCCTGGCCCGCCGGCGCGCCGGTGGCGGAGAGGCGCGCCACGGGCGCCTGGTCGGGAGTGATCGCGACCTGGTAGGGGTTGGCGCCGACTTCCAGACTCGTCGCTGCCAGCCCGGTGCCCAGCCCGGCGAGGCCGGCCTTGCTTGCGCTCAGCCCGCCCGCCACGACGGTCTTGCCGTCGGGGCTAACAGCCAGGGTGGCGGGATCTTCCATGATCGCCACCGGCGTGCCCGCGGTGTTGGTCTGCGTGCTGATCGGCACCACCGTCCCGCCGCTGTAGCTTGCGACATAGGCCGTCTGACCGTTGGAGGTGACAGCGACGTTCTCCGGGTGTTCGCCGACCTGGATCGGCGTGCCCGCCTGGTTGGTGGCAAGGTCGACCGGGGTGACGCTCGAGGATTCGAAGTTGGAGACGTAGGCGGTGCTGCCGTTCGGGGTGATCGCGATGCCGGTCGGCCTGCTGCCGACGCTGATCGGCTGGCCCGCTACGCCGGTTTCGAGATCGACCGGGGTGACATCATCGGAGCTTTCGTTGACCACGTAGGCGGTCTTGCCGTCGGGGGTGATCGCGAGATTCACCGGGGCCGTGCCGGCGGGGATCGGTTCGCCGGCCTTACCGGTTTGCAGGTCGATCGGGACGAGGCCTTTGGTGACGCACACGTAAGCCGTGTGGCCGTCGGGGGAGATGGCGATTTCGGTCGCGCCTTCCCCCACGGGGATCGCTTCGCCGGCGTTGCCGGTACTCAGATCGATCGGCGTCACCGTCTTGCCGGTGTTGTCGACGACGTAGGCCATGCTGGCGTCGGGCGTTATCGCCAGGCCCCAGGGCCCTTCGCCGGCGGGGATCGGCGTGCCCGCGAGCCCGGTTTCCAGGCTGATCGGCACAACGCTGTTGGTCCCTTTGACGGCCATGTAGGCCGTGTAGGGGGAGGCCTCGGCGGGGGTCAGTGGCGCCGCCGAGGCGCCGGGCGCGAGCGCGAGCGCGAGCGTGCCGGCGAGCGCGAGCGCAGCGGCGGGCGCGCGGCGGGGATCGATGCTGTGGATGCGCGGATGAATCATGAGAGGACCTCCTGCAGTGCCGAGGCACCCGGTGCGTGTTTGCCGAGCCGTTCCTTGCCCTGGAAGGCGGCGCAGAAGGCCTCCACCACCTTCGGGTCGAACTGGCCGCCCGCCTCGCGGCGCAGCTCGGCGATCGCTTCCGTGCTCGAGAGCGCCTCGCTGTAGGGCCGGTCGGCGGTCATCGCCTGATAGGCGTCGCAGACCGCGATGATGCGCGCGCCCAGCGGAATCTCGTTGCCCGACTGACCGTCGGGGTAGCCGTAGCCGTCGAAGCGCTCGTGGCTGGCTCGTACGAGGTTTGCCACCCGGCCCATGGAGGGGGCGGCCGCGAGGATGCGCTCGCCGACTTCGCAATGACGCTCTACGATCGCGCGCTCGTGGGCGTCCAGTGCCGCCGGCTTGCTGAGAATCGCGTCGGGCACGGCGATCTTGCCCACGTCGTGAAGCTCGGCCCCCTGGACGACCGTCTCGAGCTCCTCGCCCGCGAGTCCCATGCGCGTTCCGACCGAGCGCGCGAGCTCGGCGACCTCGCGCAGATGCTCGGGCAGGTCGGCGCGACTCTCTGAGATCACCGCCAGCAGCACGTCGCGCAGCTGGTCGGTGTCGCTGCTTGAGCGCCGCGAGCGCTTGTCGGCGTAGAGGCGCCTGTCGGCGGTCTGCATCGCCTGCGAGCTTCCGCGGCACTCGCGCGAGAGCTCGACAGAGCCGCACGCGCTGGTGATGCCGAATCCGCGGCCCTGCTCGGAGAGGGCGTCGACGGCGGCCGCGCGCACCTGCTCCAGCGAGCGCGCGTGCAGGCGGGTGAGCAGGCAGAACTCGTCGCCCCCGAGCCTGTAGGCGCGTCCCTCCTCGCCCACCGCCTCGGCGAGCCTTGCGCCCAGGCGCGAGAGCAGAGCGTCGCCCACCGGGTGCCCAAACGTGTCGTTGTAACGCTTGAAGCCGTTGAGGTCGAACAGCAGCAGCGCCCACGGCTCGCCCTGGGCGGCGAGGTTGAGCGACGCCTCGAGATCCTGCAGCAGCTGGCGGCGATTGCTGAGGCCCGTCAGCGCGTCGGTGAGCGCCTCCCTGTGGCTGCGCTCGGCGAGCGTGATGTTCTCCGAGAGCGTGAATCCCATGCGCACGATCGCGCCGGCGAGCGTGAGCAGCGCCAGCACGTAGGCGTCGTCGTGCAGCGGCTGACTGCGGCGCAGCAGCAGCAGGCCGAGCGCGGCCACGGCGAAGCCCACCGGGAACAGGATCAGGCGCAGGCCCTGCAGCGTGAACGCGGAGGAGGAGCGCGGCGGCTGCCAGGCCGCCAGGCCCAGGACGATCGCCGAGGCCGGCCAGAGGCTTTCAAAGGCGGTCGAACCGTCGCCGCCGCTGGCCGAGGAGTACAGCGAGGCGAAGTCCGCGACCGCTCCGAGCGCGATCGCAAGGGCGACACCGCCGAGCACTCGCCCGGGCCGCCAGCCGGTGAGCGCGAGGACGGCCACGACGAACGCGAGCAGGAGCAGGTCGCCGAGCGGGTAGATCAGATCACCGACGACACTGCTCAGCGACCCGCCGGTTTCGGCGATGATCGGCGGCAGCACGAACTGGCAGCTCAGCGCGGCGATCGCAAGGCCCCCGACGATGCCGTCCAGCCAGAGGCTGCGAAAGAAGGTTCGCACGCGGGCGCGGATGAGCAGCCCGAGCGTCACGAAGGCGGCCGGATAGAAGGCCAGCCAGAGGTAGTCGCTGGGGGCCGGGAAGCTGCCACCCGTCACCTGGCCGGGATCGACCGCGAAGAGCACCTCGCCGGAGGCCCAGCACGTCAGCCCGACTCCCATCGTCAGCCAGGCGCCGCGATCGACCTCCGTGTGCAGCGCGCGCGCCAGGCACAGCGCGGCGCCGATGAAGAAGAGCGCATTGAAGACGCCGTCTTCGAAGAACGGATCCAGCGAGCCCTCGCCCAGGCCGGCTAGCGAATGCAGAGCGAACGCAAGCGTGCCGAGGATCCCGGCGAGGCCCAGCCCGCGCAGAAGCGGCCCGCCGTCGCGCGGCCCGGCGGCCCGGTGCTCGCGCGCCACGCCTCCGCGTGGCGCCGGCAACGCCGCGCCCCCGAGCATGTGTAGTTGGGTTGTGCTCACAGGAACACTCTCGGCAGCCGTGCCCGGCCCGATTACCCCTGCAATCCCGCTACTTCCGCCCTGGGGCGGGTCGGGATCGGTCGCAGGCTGTGATCTGGTCTGGTCGTTTGCATGGCTGGCCTCCTCGGCGAAGTCCTTGCCACTGGCGGCCGAGCTATCTCACGCGAGACCTCTGGCTTTGCGTCCCCGCCTCGCGACGGGTTTGCCTTTTTCAGCCTTGTCCCTGCACTGATCGGAGCGGCGGCGGGCGGACTGTTGGGCGCGGCGCCGAAGTTGGACGGACGGTCATGCGATCGCGCCGGTGGACCGTCGTCGATACGGCCAGAAGATCGCCGGATCGCTCAACCGCCCGCGGGTTTTTACCGATGGAGGTATCCATGTCGGTGGTTGTGCCCCTTGCTGGACCCGGTCGCGCGCCGAGGTCCTTGCCGCGCGGGCGGCGCCTCGTGTGGCCGTGCTTCATCGCCCTCGCGATCATGCTGGCGTCCTATCTGGGCCTGCTCATCAACGAACCGGGGCGCCGCTACTCGGTGTGGCTCGACGGCTGGGCGGTCGACGCGGTGGAGTTCCTCGCCAGCGGCCTGTGCCTGTATGCCGCCGCCTACCGGCGCAGGGGCCGCGCGGTGCCGCTGGTGCTGGGAGCGGCGCTGTTGTCGTGGTCGCTGGGCGACACGGCCTTGACAATCGAGTCCCTTGGAGGCGCCACGCCCCCAACGCCCTCCGTGGCCGACGCCTTCTATCTTGGCTTCTTCCCCCTCGCCTACGTGGCGATGGTGCTGTTCATGCGTGGTGAGATCCGTCGCATCAACAGCCCCAGCTGGCTGGACAGCGCCGTGGCCGGCCTTGGTGCCGCATCGGTGTGCGCCGCGTTCGCCTTCCACAGCGTGATCGCGGCCACCGGGGAAAACGCGCTCGCCGTCGCAGTCAACCTCGCCTACCCGGTCGGCGACCTGCTGCTGCTGGTACTGGTCGTGGGCAGCACCGCGATGCTGGGCGGGCGGCGCAAGACGCCATGGGTGCTGCTCGCCTCGGGGATGGCCCTGAACGTCGTGGGCGACACCTTCAACCTGCTGGGCCCGGCGGCCGGTGCCGAGCACGTGGGAGCGGTGCTCAACGGCATCGCCTGGCCGGTCGCGATTCTGCTGATGGCGATGGCGGTGTGGGTGCCCAGCGGCCACTCCGATCCGCTGGCGCTCCCCAAGCCGACCGGCTTCCTGCTGCCCGGGCTGGCGGCCACGGCCGGCCTGGCCGTGCTCGTGGCGAGCGCCCTCGGCGACGGCTCGGTCAACCAGCTGGCCGTCGCGTTCGCGACCTCCACGCTGGCCGCCGTTGGGGTTCGCCTGGCGGGCTCGGTGCGCAGCCTGCGCATGCTCACCCAGCGCCACGAGCAGCACTCGGTGACCGACTACCTGACCGGGCTGGGCAACCGCCGCTACCTCTTCCAGGTACTCGGCGCGTTCTTCGCCGAGCAGGAGGCGACGAGCGAGAGCAGGAGCCTGGCCTTCCTGTTCATCGACCTGGACCGCTTCAAGGAGATCAACGACTCCTTTGGTCACAGCGCGGGCGACGAAATCCTGCGCCACATGGGCGACCGGCTGAGCGGCGCGTTGCGATCCACCGACGCGCTCGTGCGCCTGGGCGGCGACGAGTTCGCAGTCGTGCTGGTCGACGCCGACCGCGCACGCGCCCAGGACATCGCCGAGCGCCTCACCGCGACGCTCGAGGAGCCGTTTGCGATGGACTCGGTGAGCGCAAGGATCGACGCGAGCATCGGCATCGCGCTGGCGCCCGAGCACGCCGGCAGCCCCCAGGAGCTCGTTTCCTGCGCGGACCTTGCGATGTACCGTGCCAAGTCCGCCGACGAGCCGTTCCTGATGTACCAGCCCGACTTCGAGGACAGCGGGGACCTGCTGCAGCTGGCGGAGGAGCTGCGCGTGGCGCTTGAGCAGGGGGAGCTTCGCGTGCACTTCCAGCCGCAGCTGGACCTGCGCACGGGCGAGACGCTGGCGTGCGAGGTGCTGATCCGCTGGCCCCACCCCAAGCTCGGCCTAATCCCGCCGCTGAAGTTCCTGCCGCTCGCCGAGCAGGTGGGCCTGATGGGGACGCTCACGCGCTGGGTGCTCGAGCAGGCGCTCACCCAGTGCGAGACGTGGCGGACCGAAGGGCGCCCCGCGCGCGTGTCGGTAAACGTCTCCCCCTCGAACCTGCTCGAACCCGGCTTCGCCGAGATGGTCACCGAGCAGCTGGCGCGGCACGGCCTGCCTCCCGAGTGCCTCGTGCTGGAGATCACCGAGACGAGCATCATCACGGACTTCGAGCGCGCCAAAGTGGTCATCGACGGGCTCTCCGCCTTGGGCGTCACCGTCTCGGTGGACGACTTCGGCACGGGCTTCACCTCGCTCGCCTACCTGAGCAGCCTGGCGGTGCGCGAGCTCAAGCTCGACCGGGCCTTCACGACGCACGTCGCTCACCGCGACCGCCAGCTCGTGCGCTCGACGATCGCCCTCGGCCACGCGCTGGGGCTGCGTGTCGTCGCCGAGGGTGTCGAGGACGGTGACACGCTGGCGCTGCTGACCGAGCTGGGCTGCGACGTGGGCCAGGGCTACTACATCGGGCTGCCGGCGCCCTCGGTGGCGGCGGACATAGGCGCACCCGCGGGCGCGCTCGAGCACGCGCCTGGCATCACCCCCGACGCAGACTCAGACGCCGACGCGGGCATGCCGGGCTCTCTCGTGCGCCCGCCCGAACCCGGCGTGGAAGCGCGCGCGACGCGTGCCTCGAACAGGCGCGCGCAGGCGCGCTAGGCTCACGCCCAGAGCCGCTGTCAACCACGTGAGGAGTCGCAATGGCGCTGCAGGGCGAGTACGAGCCGAGTCCCGCGGACTGGGTGCGCGAGCAGGTGCAGGAGTACGAGGCCAGTGCGGGAGAGCGCGCCAACACGCTCTTAGACACGGGGCTTCCGGTCATCATCATCACAACCCGTGGGCAGCGCAGCGGGAAGATCCGCAAGGCGCCGTTGATGCGCGTCGAGCATGCCGGTGAATACGCTCTCGTCGCCTCGCTTGGCGGCGCCCCCAACAACCCGTCCTGGTACGGCAACCTGGTGGCGGATCCGAGCGCGCTGATGCTCCAGGATGGCCCCGTCGCGCGCGATTTCATCGCCCGCGAGCTCGAGGGAGAGGAGCGGGCGCTGTGGTGGGAGCGCGCCGTCGCGGCATACCCCAGCTACGCCGACTACCAGCAGAAGACCAGCCGCACCATCCCGGTGTTCGTGGCGGCGCCGGCCGCCGCCGACGCGGGCTGAGCGCGCTCACACCGCGAGCCGGCCGCACCCTGCGCAGGCGGCCGGCCAGCCGTCCCTGGGGTGCGGGGCCGAAAGGCCTGCGCGGGACCCGCGGGGGCGGCCGGTTGGACCCACGTCCAAACGCCGTTCGCGATCTTCGGCCTCCGGACCATAGGAGCCACGCCGCCGCGGCGCGAGCATCCGGGTATGGATTTCAGGCCCATGTCGGCAACAGAGCTGGCCGGGAAGCCGACGGTGTTCGAAGACTTCATGGGCTACATGGACCGGCGCCAGCAGACCCTCGGGCAGCTGCTGGCCATCTATCGCGAGCGCTCCAGCACGCTCGATCCCGCGGAGGATCGTGCGGATGACCTGCGCGTGGAGCGGTTCATGCGCGACATGGCCGACGCGCGTTGGAACTCGGACGTGGTGATACGCGTGGGCGTGTTCGACGGGCGCGAGCTGGTGATCGACGGAATCCACCGCGGGCTCGCCTACCTGGCGTGCATCGACGCTGGAGTCAGCGCCGAGCAGCTGCCCGCTCTTCAGCTCGCCTGCTGAGAGCGAGCGCCCTGGGCGGCGGGCTCACACCGCGCCGCCCAGGACCTGCGCCTTCTAGAGGGTCTTGACCATCGTGGTCGCCCTGTCCGCGAACGCCACGTCGGCGTAGCGGCCGGCGAACCGACGCCCCAGGTCCTCGTTGCCCTCGGGTGTGACCAGGCGTCCCGCCCCGGCCTCCGCGAGCGCCCTGTGGATGATGCGCGACCCGGGAATCACCGCGAAGTCATGCCCGCGCCGTTTGCACACGGCGCTGCGGAACGCGATGACCGTCACGCCCGTCGAGTCGATCGCGTTGAGCTGGCGGAGATCGAGGGTGAGTTTGGTCACCCCTTCTTCGCACAGGCACTCGATCTCCTCTTCGAGCTCCGTGACCGCTCGATAGTCCAGCTCCCCGGTCAGGACCAGGGTGTGGCTCCACGCCCGCGAGTCGGCGAACCTCAGATGCGGTCGCGGAGGTGCAGCATCGCAGGAGTCGATCTCGCGGTCGCTGATGCGAGTTCGGCTGGCCCTGATGCTCATCATGTCGGCGTGGCTGAGCACGTGCTCACCCGTCGTCGTCGTCGATGCCAGATTGCTCTTCATTACGGTACAGCTCCTTTCAAACAGTCTTCGAACTGATTGGCGGCAGGCGCACGGACCCCGTGGTCCGGCGCCGAGGTGAGAGACCGGAAGGAGCTAGTCCGGGCGCTCTGGGATCAGAACGAAGAACGACGTGCGCCAGGACGGCTGGGAAAGGCGCAGCCGCCGCATCGCGCGTGGGCCTGCCTGAAGCAGCGCCCCTACGAGTGTGAAGGAGACCGAGGCGGCTGAGCCCGAGCTGCCTGACGCCGCCGAGCCGCCGCCCGCCCCACCCGGCCCGGGGCCCGGCACGGGTGCAGCCGGATGGTTCTCGGCGACCGAGCCGCCGCCCTGCGTGCCGCCGGGCGAGCGACCCCCGCCCGCCGACGGCGTGCCGGCGGCTGTGGTGGCCGCGAAGGCGCTCACGGTCGCCGAAGAGGATGAGATTTCGAGCAGCGAACCGGCGCCGCCGAGGCCGCTGAGGCCGCTGGAGCAGCCCCCTTCGAGGGGGTCCCCGAGTTCGGCGAGCGCGCAGCGGGTGAGGGCTGCCTGGTTGGCCGAGGCCCTGCGCCCGCCCGGGATCAGGGGCGGCTGGTCGGCCACGAGCGAGCTTGAGAGTTCAGAGGGAATCGTGGCCGTCACCGGCGCGGCCGAGCCTCCCGCCGCGCCTTCAAAGCCGGTGCTCGCAGCTGGAAGAGATGCCAACGGCGTCTGCAGTTCGCGTCTTTCGGCGCTGGTTTCCCCGGTCGACTTGGCCGATGTGGGCACTTCCTTGACCTGTTCAACGCCCGTCTGTTCGCTGACGGGCTTCTTTTCTTCGGCCGCTTTTTCCTGCGCCGCCTTTTCCTGCGCCGCTATTTCTTGCGCTTTTTCTTCGGCCGCCTTTTCCTGAGCCGCCTTTTCTTCAGCGGCCTTTTCTTCAGCGGCTTTTGCCTCGGCAGCCTTTTCCTCGGCAGCCTTTTCCTCAGCGGCCCTTTCTTCAGCGGCCTTTTCTTCAGCAGCTTTTTCCTGCGCTTTTTCTTCGGGCGCCTGTTCCTGGCCCTTCGTTTCTGCCCCTCCGGACGCGGGTTCTTCTCCGCCGGACACCGTTCCGCCACCGGACGTCTGCGCTTCCTGGGATCCGGGCGCAGCTTCGGCGTTTGAGGCGCCGGATTCCTGGGCCGCCTGCCCTTCGCCGGCCCCGGACGCGGTCGAGGCGAGCGCCTGCGTCCCCGGGGCCAGCAGGAGCGCCGCAATTGCGAGCACAAGCACTAGCCAGGGAGCGCGGGGCCCCCGTCTGAGGACCCGTTTTGAAGGGCTCTTGACCGTTTCGATCATGGTTGCCTGGGGTAAACATACTCCCATGGTGCACCCATGGTGCCGTTGGCGCTAAGCTCGTTGGTGATGAGCGCTTTCCAGACTGCCCAGCAGGGCCGTCCTGCGGCCCCGGACCACCTTCCGGGACGGGTCGCGGTAGGAACAACAACGCGCTCGAGGAGCTGAGATCGTGCTCGTTCTCACCCGCAAGACCAGGCAGAGCATCATGATCGGCGACGACATCGAGGTCACCGTGCTCGCCAACGACGGCGCGAAGGTTCGCCTCGGCATACAGGCGCCGTCGGTGGTGCCGGTGCACCGCACCGAGATATACCTGGAGATCCAGTCCCAGGGCCAGGACGGCGAGCAGTCCGCAGAGCGCGAGCTGCCGCGGGCGCGCCGGGCACAGGCGGGCTGAAGCCGCCTCGAGCCCACCCGGGCGCGAGGCTCACCGCCCGTCGGGTCTAGGAGCGCAGGTGCCGCCGGCAGGCCGCGAGTGGATCCTGCTGAGGGAAGGATGGCTCGCGCAGGCGCGCGTTTCGCAGCAGGCGCATCGCTTCCCGGTAGAGCAGGCGCGGGACGAAGTGCGCCGGTATTGCGCACTCGTCAGAGAACGCGGAGCCCCGCGAGGGCCTGCCCGCGTGCGGCCGTTCCTCGGCGCTCTCGGACAGGAACACGAAGAAGTGCCAGCGATTGCGCCCCGCCGCGTTGCGCTCGATCGCCACTTCATAGGTCGACCACGATTTCAGCCGGCCGCCGCCGGCCGTGATGTAGGCCGAGGCGGAGGACTCTGAGATGGCGACCTCCTGGATGGCCGCCCTGCGGGTGGACAGCACCAGCACATAGGAGTCGCCCCTCAAAGCTCCGCTTGGAGCCACGCGATAGTGGACGCGCAGGGTGCGCACGTGGCAGCAGCGCCGCGTGACGGTGACCGCGGAGACCGAGTGGCGCGCGCGCTGGCGCGCATCGCGGCGGATGACCCGCGCGATCGCTCGCGCGGCACGCTCGATGTGCAGCGGCGAGGCCTGCCGCGCGCCGGCGGGAGACGCGCAGAGGCCGGCGATCAGGCAGACGCAAAGGGCAAGGGCTGCGCGTTGTCCATGCGTCACGGGGGCGGGATCCTACGCGCTCCATACTTGGGCGGGTGCCCGACGCCGATCTAGCCGTTCATCTGCACCCCAGCGCGAGGCGCAACGCGATCGTGGGCGAGCGCAGCGGCGTCCTGCGCGTGAGCGTCGCCGCGGCTCCCGTGGAGGGCCAGGCCAACGCGGCGCTGTGCAAGCTGCTGGCCAAGCGCGCCGGTGTCGCGCGCGGGCGTGTGAGCGTGATCCGCGGCGAGCGCTCGCGCGAGAAGGTCGTTCGGGTCCAGGGCATGACTCCCGAGGAGCTGCGCAGCGCGCTCGGCCTGCCGGCGGATTAGGCCGGTATGCCCCGCGCCCGCCGCCCCGGCTCAGATCTTCAGCAGCCGGTTCAGGGAGACGGCGAACTGCCCCACGTCGAAGGTGATGGCCAGCTTGATCTTGCCGTTGCGCCGCCGCGCGCTTCGCCCGAGCGCGGACAGGTGCACCTTTACGAGGTGCGTCCCCGCCTTCAGGTGCGCAACGGTCCGCTTGACCGCCTTGCCGGCGACGGTGACGGTCTCCGTGCGGGCGACCTTGAGGGTGATCAGCAGCGTCGCGCCCTTGCTGCGGATCCGCACGATCCGTACGGAGGCGATCGCGGCGGCTTCCGCGCGCCTGTGTTCTTCGGCGGCCTTGCTCTTGGCCGCTTCTTCGGCGGCCTTGGCTTCCGCTTCGCGTTTCTTCTGCGCTTCCTTCGCGAGCACTTCTTCGCCA